>Ga0209406_1000146_pt1 | contig 61531 bp, 44 predicted proteins | sample COGITO_mtgs_1204_FD_184808 | JGI IMG/M metagenome (GOLD analysis project Ga0209406, IMG submission 184808) | Pelagic marine microbial communities from North Sea - COGITO_mtgs_120426 (SPAdes) (version 2) | ecosystem: Environmental > Aquatic > Marine > Epipelagic ... | reverse complement strand
AAAGTTGCTGGAATTTTAACTGTAAAAGGTGGTACAGGAGCGATTGTAGAATATTTTGGTGAAGGAGCTAAGTCTTTATCTGGAACAGGAAAAGGAACTATCTGTAATATGGGAGCGGAAATAGGAGCTACGACTTCTACTTTTGGGTACGATGATTCAATGAGAAGATATTTAAGCGCTACTGGTAGAGCTGATGTTGTGGCTTTAGCTGATGAAGTTGCTGAACACTTAACTGGAGATGCTGAAGTTTATGATAATCCAGAACAGTATTTTGATCAAGTTATTGAAATTAACTTATCAGAATTAACACCCCATTTAAACGGACCGTACACGCCAGATTTAGCTACACCTGTTTCAGAAATGAAAGCTGCTGCAACTGCTAATGATTGGCCTACAGATATTGAATGGGCTTTAATCGGTTCCTGCACTAATTCTTCGTACGAAGATTTATCTCGTGCAGCTTCTATTGTTGATGATGCAGTAAGCAAAGGATTAAATGCAAAAGCAATTTTAGGAATTAACCCAGGTTCGGAACAAGTAAGGTTTACTGCCGAACGTGATGGGTTTATTGATACATTTAATAAGCTAGACAACACCAAAATATTTACAAATGCTTGTGGCCCTTGTATCGGACAATGGGATAGACCAGGAGCTTCGGAAGAAAAGAAAAACTCTATTGTGCATTCTTTTAACAGAAACTTTAAGAAAAGAGCAGATGGAAATCCAAATACTATGGCCTTTGTAACCTCACCAGAAATGGTTGCTGCAATTGCAATATCAGGAAAATTAGATTTTAACCCAATTACAGATACATTAACTAACGCAAACGGAGAAGAAGTAAGCTTAGCTGAACCAACGGGAATGGAATTACCGCCTAATGGTTTTGCTGTTGATGATAACGGCTATCAAGCTCCTGCTGAGGATGGATCAGGGATTCAGGTTGTAGTAAAAGAGGATTCTAAAAGATTACAATTATTAACGCCATTTGCTCCTTGGGATGGAGAAAATATTACTGGAGCTAAATTGTTAATTAAAGCAGAAGGTAAATGTACAACCGATCATATTTCTATGGCTGGACCTTGGTTGCAATATAGAGGTCATTTAGACAATATTTCTGAAAATTGCTTAATTGGAGCAGTAAATTCATTTGGTGGAGCTACAAACGAAGTAGTTAACCAATTGACTGGAGCTAAAGGGGCGGTTCCTTCTACAGCAAGAGCTTATAAAGCTGCTGGAGTGCCAAGTATAGTTGTTGGAGATCATAATTATGGAGAAGGTTCGTCAAGAGAGCATGCTGCCATGGAACCACGTCATTTAGGCGTTTATGCGGTGATTGTAAAATCTTTTGCTAGAATACACGAAACAAACCTGAAAAAACAAGGGATGTTAGGGTTAACCTTTAATACTGAAAGTGATTATGATTTAATTAATGAAGACGATACATTTAACTTCACTGATTTGAATCAATTTGCACCAGGTAAGCAATTAACATTAGAGATTGTTCATGCTGATGGATCTAAAGATAATGTGCTATGTAATCATACTTATAATTCCGGTCAAATTGAATGGTATAAATACGGTTCAGCATTAAACTTGATTAAAGCCGAAGCTGCTGCTCAAGCTTAAATAAATTGTTGTTAGATATCAAAAAGACAAACCTATATCATTAATTTGGTATAGGTTTTTTTGTTTCTTTGATTAAACCAAGTTTTCTGCAACTCAATAGACTTTAGACTCAAAAGATGTTTTTTTTTTGAATGAATCAGTGATTTTCTTTAACCTTCTTCAGGTTCTTCAATAAATTCGAATTCAATACCTAATAAATGGGAAAAATCTTCACCTATTTTACGAATATCATCATCATCTTCCTCATACCTCCACTTTATCGAGACGTTTGAATTCCCGAACAATCTTTCAGCATATTGTAATGTTTTAAGTATCGCTATTACAGAGGAGGATGCCATGTAATAGAACTTACATTCAATATTCACAGCAGATGTGTTTTTTACAATTGAATCAAGCCAGTCATTTACAGGACTGTAAAAATTTCGAACATTTTCAGGGAACGAGCTACCCTCAATCACTAGAATACTACTAGCACTGTCTCCAGATATCTTAGGAGTGTTTTTTTTCTGTTCGATTAAAAGGTTCATTAATTAAGCTTTTTTCTTCCTATCTAATGTGATGATAAGAGTAAAACAAGACAATTCATCATTTATTTCGTCAAAAAAGTAATCTAAATTATTACTTGATTTCATAGCCATAGTTATGAACCCCAAGCCAGCTCCACCTTTATTAGAAATAATGCCATTTGTAAGTACTTCCATGTAAAGGACTTTAACTTCTTCGCGGGTCATTTTATTAACCTCCGTGATTCGTGTCTCAATATTTTTATTGTGCTTGCTATAGATAAGGTTTCCTAGTGCAATTTTGTAAGTGTCAGTTGCTTGGTCAATTGCAAAAAAAGAAGTTTGATGACCATCTTTTCCTTTTTCACCATGAAGTCTAATGTTTTGAAGGCCTTCAACTAAAATGCTGAACATTCTTTTTACTGTCCCTTTTTTATCCCCGGAATCAAGCATGAACATTTCAATGTCATTGGAAATAGTATTAACTAAATCCTGACTAAATTCCCCAAAATGGCTATTGATAATTTTATCAGTAGCCGATTTATTATACTCATCACATATCTTTTGATATCTAGATCTACAGACCTCAATAATCGTATTTGTTGATGCTTTCATATTAATTTCATATACACAGTAGCACCTAAGATATCAAAATTTGAGCTTGTAGCATGTGTCTTAAATGATTAAAATACGTGACGAATATACTATTTTTTTCCATAAAAAGAATTTGCGGAGGGTTAAATTTATGAATGCTAAAAAAACATTTAAAGATCCCAATTGTTTTATTTAAATATAGATAATAATAATTCAAGCTCTTTTATTTTTTCTGGTGCACCTTTTTTTTTATGGCTATACTTTAAGTTTGTGATTAATCGTTTAACAATATCTTTATTGCTACATTGATTGTAGTATTCCGGTTTGTGATTCACATTAATTTTATCGAGAAATTCAGTTATATCCATTTTACTCAAGATATGTCCTGAACTAAAAGCGTTAATATAGAATAGCATTGAATAAATCTTTTCGTTATTCTTTGCAAATTTTACACCATCCGGATAGCCTAAGATAAAGTGGTTAGGAAGGTTAATCCCTTTTAGAGGAATACCCAGCCTGTTTGCTATTTCAAGGTATATAATTGCTAAAATAAGTGCGTTGCCTTTTTTTCGATCTAATGCGCTGTTTAAAAAGGAGTTAGAAGGTGAGTAGTAGTTGTCTTTGTTCCCAGAAAAACCATGAACTTTATAAATTATATCGTTAAGAACAGTAATTTTTTCTAGTCCTGTCATGTGAGCAGTTAGTTCAATTTGCGCATCTTGAACAATGGTCTTTAGTTGCTTTTCAATCTTTTTTCGGTTTAGTTCTGGGTATTGAAACTTATTTACCAATATTACTCCATCTAGGAGGTTTGTAGCTCCCGCTTCTTTCCAGTTAATTAAGCTATTATAAATGTCCTTAAATTGTATTTCATGGATAATGTTTTCAAGTTTAATCAAATAGTTTTTTCCGAATGGATTTTTTTCCCAGGCTTGTTCAATATTTGGAACAATATCAACGCCTAAGAAAAGGAGCTCATTTTTTACCTGTATGAAAATTTCTTCATCGGGGTCTTCAATGAGGGTTAATAATGCTTTTATTTGATTGTTAGGAATCACTATACAATAAGAACGTAAATTACCCATGCTGGGTTACTCTAATTTAACATTTAATTGATGAGTAATCCTATATTATGGTTAAACTTTGGTTAAGTTTATTTTGATAACCTAGATAATACCAGTTTTATTAGTTTATCGACCGTTAATTTATAATCTTTACTATATTCTTCTTTAAATCTATTAGCAATAATAGCACAAACGGTACATGCATTGTGACCTAGCATTCCTGCAAGTGCATACAAAGCGGAAGTTTCCATCTCGAAGTTAGTTATTTTCAGGCCATTGTGATTAAATTTATTCAATTGCTCATTTAGATTTGGAATTTTTGCTGCTAACCTAAGAGACCTTCCTTGAGGTCCGTAAAAGCCGTTGGCAGTTGCCGTAATTCCTTTGTGCATTCCTTCTTCTAATTTTTGAATTAATTCACTACTTCCTTTCGCAAAGTAAGGTGGGTTAATTGCAGGTCCCCAATTGATCTGATTGTCAAAAGCTTCTTTAAGAAGTAATTCATCTTTTTCAAAAACTCCATCATAAAAACCTACTAAACCATCAAACCCTAATCCGTATTCTGAAATTACAAAGGAGTCCACAGGTATGTCAGTTTGCAACGATCCGCTAGTTCCAAGACGAATAATGTTTAATTGTGTATGTTCTTTTTTAGTTGTTTTTAGATTAAAGTCGATATTAACTAATGCATCCAGTTCGTTAATTACGATATCAATATTGTCACATCCAATACCCGTAGAAAGTACAGTTAGTCTCTTTCCATTATACATTCCTGTGTGCGTAACAAACTCTCGGTTTTCTACTTCTATTTCAATAGAATCAAAGTGTTGTGAAATTCGTTTGACTCTGTTTTGATCTCCAACCACAATTATATCATTAGCAATATCATTTGGATGTAGGTTTAAATGATATATTTTTCCTTCTTCAGTAATAATTAATTCTGAAGGGGCAATTGGAGTATTGTGTTCAATAGTTCTATTCAGCATTCTATAAAAATAAAAAAAAGCCCAACTAAATGAGCTTTTTATTTAAATATTTTATATTGGATTTTAATCAAGAAAGCTAAATACTTTTTTCAAAATATCAGTAGCTCTAGCAAGAGGGTCTTTACGAATGTTCTTTTCTTCTTTTTCAACTAATAGAAAAAGCCCTTTAATCGCTCTTTCTGTAACAAATGCATTCAAGTCTGTGTCTACATCACTTCCTCCTGTTAGTATATTAGCTGTGTTATACGCTTTAGTTAAAGGGGTCCAATATTTAGTTAATTGTACTTTATCAATCGCTGCTTTTACTTTGGGAGAAAATGCAGAAACCAATTTACTGGTAGTTTTATCTCTTAAATAATTTGTGGCAGCATTATCCTCTCCTTTTAAAATAGTAAAGCCATCACCAATACTCATGTCTTTAATAGCTTGGATAAAAATTGGACTAGCTTCTTTGGTAGCTTCTTCAGCGGCTCTATTTAAAGTTAATTCAAATTGATCTACTTTATTCTGAAGACCTAAATCAATAGCTTTATCCTTTACCTTTTGAGCATCAGGAGGGAAAGGCAACTTAATTGCAGGGTTTTTAAAGAATCCATCAGTAGCAGAGGCCAGTCCCGAACCTTTATTGATGCCCACGGTTAGAGCTTCTTTTAAACCAGCAATTACTTCGTCATTTGTTAATGCAGGAGCAGCAGTTTCTCCTCCTCCTGATCCTCCAACGGTAGAAGTAGCAGTTTCAGCAATGTTTGTTAATTCGTCACAGCTTGCAAAGATCACTGTTATTGCTACTGCCAAAGTCATTAATTTATTTTTCATATTATCGTTTGTCTTAATTTGGAGAGTAAACATAACAATTATTTTGCCATCTTTCCATGCGAATGCGTAAGTTTGATTTATTAAAATTAAATAATTGATTATGAATGTAGAAATAATTTCAATTGGAGATGAGTTGCTAATTGGTCAAACGATTAATACGAATAGTTCTTGGATGGGAGAGCAGTTGAGCTTAATTGGTGCATCAGTTTACCAAATAACTACAATAACTGATGATGAAAGTCATATTTTAGAAACATTAGAAAGAGCATCAGAAAAAGTAAATGTTGTTCTTATTACCGGTGGGTTGGGACCAACTAAAGATGATATAACAAAACACACATTATGTAAGTTTTTTGGTTCGGAGTTGGTGTTTAATAAAGATATTTTTTCCAAATTAGAGACATTTTTCAGCTCTAGAGGTCTTGAAATGTTGGATGTAAATAAAGATCAAGCAATGTTGCCAACTAATGCTTTAGTTTTTGAAAATACGAGAGGAACTGCAAGTGGTATGTGGTTTGAAAAGGATGACGTGATTTATGTGTCAATGCCCGGAGTTCCTTATGAAATGAAAGGGATTATGAGAGACCATGTGCTTCCTCGATTACGCAAAGATTTTATTGAAAATACGGTTGTGCATAGAACAGTAAAAACCATTGGTATTGGAGAATCTTTTTTAGCAGAAAAGCTTAAGGTTTGGGAAAATTCGTTAAAAAAAGTAAATATCAAATTGGCTTATTTACCCTCTCCTGGTGTTGTTAAATTGAGATTGTCAGGTTATGGAGAATCTGAAAATAAGGTTCTGGCCTCCATATCAAATAAAATTAAAGAACTAACTACTATTGTTGGTGATTATATTTATGGTTATGAAAAAGAAGAACTTAACCAGCTTGTTGGAGATTTACTCTTAGGAAGTTCCAAAACTTTAAGCACAGCGGAAAGTTGTACGGGAGGCTATATCGCCCATTTGATTACATCTGTGCCCGGTAGTTCAGCCTATTTTAAGGGGAGTGTAATAGCTTATAATAACGCGGTTAAAGTTGCTCATTTGGGGGTGAAACAGGCTGATATTAATCGAAATGGTGCTGTAAGTCAGGAAGTTGTTGAGCAGATGGCAATAGGTGCAATTAAAGAATTTGAAACGGATTATTCAATAGCTAGTTCAGGAATATTAGGTCCAGATGGAGGGTCTGCTGAAAAACCAGTTGGTACAATTTGGATTGCTGTGGCTTCTGGTTCTGGAGTGATAAGTGAAGAAATTCGCTTGGGGAAAAGTCGTGGTAGAAATGCTAAGATTACTGCATTGACAAGTCTAAATATGCTTCGTAAATATATTTTAAGTCACGAGAAAATCGCACCATGGGTTAAAACTTAGCTCTCACCTTACGTGCTTTATTTTTCTTTGCACGTTTGAAATTATATGAACTTTTGTAAAATGAATTTTTGCCTCTTATTAGATATCCGTAGGAAAAAGCAGTAAACATATAGTTGTCTTTATGCATTGGGTCACCTCTCTTTTGCCCAACATCAAAATTTGCTAAAAGTTGTTCGTCTGCATTTGTTAATCCAGATTGATTACCAATGTTACCCTCAAGTGGTCCTTGATAAAATACTGTACTGATATCGTCCAGGTAATCTGTAAACGTAATAGTCCACGTAATATCCCATCCTATTCTGTGTTTATTCTTATAAGTAAAAAATATCCCAACTCCAGCTGGAACTCCTATTTGCCATTTGCTGTAATTTACTCCTTCAGTTTGAAGTGGTTGTAACGGGGTCCAAGAAGAGCCATCAAAGCTTCCTTTAGGATTGTGATTAAATCCAGTAATCCCAAGATGAGCAAAGGTTTTTAGGTCTAGCATGTATCTCCCTTTACCACCTATATCATTTGCTTCAAAAATATAGTATTCAGCTTTAGCCGAAATTTCTAATATATTGTTTCTAAATCTTAAATTTCGTGTATTTCTTCCTTTGTTGGATGATAGCGCATCGTCACCTTGTATTCTGCCATAGTTAATGCTCAAATTTCCAGCTAATGATGGCAAAAATTTATAACGAGCGTACCCACCTGCCACCCAACGGGTTTGGCTTAACTTCATATCCATTAAGAATTCCCTTCTCGATTTCTCTTGTCCTCCAATATCTCCTAGGTAGTTCGTTGCCCCTAATTTAATCCCATAATCAAAATTATACTGGGAGCTCCCCAATAATAAAATAAGAGAAAAAAATATCGTTAATACTAGTCTGGCACTCTTCATCAACGCAAATATAAATATACATTATATAGAAAACAAGTTGGGAGGTGTGATATTACATCAGGGGTTATTCGACAGGATAATAATAAATGATAAAATGTAGGTTTTACTTTTATACTTGTTTTCGACCTCATCTTTTTGGCCGCTGTGTAATTATTGCTATTAGATGATGTTGAGGTATTTGTAATTTCACTATCTAAAATATCTTCCGAAGCAGAGGTAATAATATAAGTGCGTTTCCATAGCCTCAACTATTTTTTCAATAAAAAGATCATAAAATAACTGAATATTAATAGGAACGAAATAGTATGAAGGATAGAATTCTGTATTTTCGTTATTAATTAGAATGGAATTATTAAGTGTTTGAACATTTTTCGATTTAAGCTGCTAGAAATGAATGAAATAACAAAATTATTTAATGTGAAATATCCTATTGTTCAAGGGGGAATGATATGGTGTAGTGGATGGGAATTAGCAAGTGCAGTAAGTAATGCAGGTGGTTTAGGTATAATTGGATCCGGGTCTATGTACCCTGATGTTCTAAAAGAGCATATTGTAAAATGCAAAAACGCTACGGACAAACCTTTTGCTGTGAATTTACCCATGTTATATCCTGATATAGAAAAACATGTTGAAACCATAATCGAATTGAATGTTCCAATTGTTTTTACTTCAGCAGGTAATCCTAAAATTTGGACGAAGCACCTACAAGAGCATGGAATTATAGTAGTGCATGTTGTTTCAAGTGTAAAGTTTGCATTGAAAGCAGAAGCTGCAGGTGTTGATGCACTGGTAGCAGAAGGTTTTGAAGCAGGTGGACACAATGGAAGGGATGAAACAACTACCCTTTGTTTGATACCAATGGTTGTGAATAAAGTTAATGTCCCAGTAATTGCTGCAGGAGGAGTTGGTTCCGGCCATTCAATGTTAGCCTGTATGATGCTTGGTGCAGATGGTGTTCAAATGGGATCTCGATTTGTTGCTTCTGAAGAGTCTTCTGCCCACATTGACTTCAAAAATGAAGTGGTAAAATCGCAAGAAGGAGATACCATGTTGACTTTAAAAGAAATAACTCCGGTTCGCTTGATTAAAAATGAATTTTACGCTAGAATTGAAGCAAAATATAATGAAGGTGCTTCAATTGAAGAACTGAAAACTTTATTAGGTAGAGGAAGAGCTAAGAAAGGCATGTTTGAAGGAGACTTGAAAGAAGGAGAGTTAGAAATTGGACAGGTTTCCGGTAATTTAAATGATATAAAACCTGCGGGTGAAATTGTAGAATCAGTTATGCAGGAGTTTTATTTGGCTAAAGAGGAAATAAACGAGAATAATCGCTTTAAAATATAGGAATAGGAGAATGATAAAATTTGAAAAATTTACCTTAGAGAATGGATTAACAGTTATAGTCCATGAAGATAAAGCTACTCCAATTGTAGCTTTTAATATTTTATATGATGTTGGAGCGAGAGATGAAGATGAGAGTAGAACGGGTTTTGCTCATTTATTTGAGCATCTAATGTTTGGAGGATCATCGAATATTCCAAATTTTGATAGCCCATTGCAACATGCAGGAGGCAGCAGCAATGCTTTTACTTCCAATGATGTTACGAATTATTATGATACACTTCCAGTTCAAAACCTAGAAACTGCATTTTGGCTAGAGTCAGATCGGTTAAATAAATTAGCTTTTACGGACAAAAGCCTTGAAGTTCAAAGGAGTGTCGTAATTGAAGAGTTTAAGCAAAATTATTTGAATCAACCTTATGGTGATGTTTGGTTGTTATTAAGACCATTAGCTTATAAAGATCATCCATACAAATGGGCTACTATTGGTAAAGAAATTAAGCACATTGAAGATGCTACAATGGAGGATGTAAAAACATTTTTTTATAAACATTATACACCTCAAAATGGAATCTTATGCGTAGCAGGAAACGTAACTTTCGAGCAAGTAAAAGAACTTTCTCAAAAATGGTTTGGTCCAATTGAGACTAGAGAGAAATATGTTAGAGAATTGCCTGTTGAGCCAAAACAGACGGAATTACGAAAGCTGGAGGTAGAACGAGATGTTCCAAGTGATGCTCTGTATATGACTTTTCACATGGCTAGTCGAATGGATAAAAGATTTTATTTGGCCGACATGTTATCGGATTTATTGTCTAGAGGGAAATCTTCTCGATTTACAAAACGATTAGTTTTGGAAAAACATTTGTTTACTGAGTTAGATGCTTTCATATTAGGTAGTTCTGATTCTGGATTATTTGTCATAAGTGGCAAGCCAAAGGAAGGGGTTTCATTGGAAGAAGCATATGCAGAAGTTCGTTTGGAACTAGAAATTTTACAAAAAGAATTAGTAACTGAATACGAGCTTCAAAAAATCAAAAATAAAATAGAATCAGTTAATGTTTTTGGAGAAATGAGTGTTTTAAACAAAGCAATGAACCTATGTTCATACGAATTGCTTGGCGATGCAGGGATGATCAATCAGCAAATGGATAATTACACAGGTATAACACCAAGAGATTTACAAGAAGAGGCAATGGAAATTTTTAAAGAAGAAAACTGTAGTGTTTTATTTTATAAAGCGAGGAAATAATGTTAGATAGAATTACAGCACCAGAGATAAAGAAAACAGGAAAGGTTTCTTACATTGAACCTGAAATTAGAACGTTAAGTAATGGAATGAAAGTTCTAGGATTTAATATTGGAAGTCAAGAAGTTATTCAATTGGAATTCAATTTTTATTCTGGGTCTAAGTATCAGGATAAGAGCCTAATAGCGGGGTATGTGAGTAAAATGATAGGAGAGGCCTCGTCCAATTATTCTCCCGGAGAAATAATGGATAAGATTGATTATTACGGTTCTTTTCTGCAGTCTGGATCTGATAGAGATATGTCTCATATTACTTTGTTTACTATTCAAAAACAATTAAAACATGTATTACCAGTTTTTGCCGAAGCACTTTCAAACCCTACTTTTCCTGAAAGAGAATTGAGTATTCACTTAAAAAATGGCAAGCAAAATTTTAAAGTCGAAAATGAAAAGGTAGGGTACAGGTGTCGCCAACTTTTCACAGAATTACTATTCAAAAATCATGCTTATGGAAAGCTTGCTGATGAAGCTGCTTACGATGAAGTAGAAGCTGGTATGTTGATTGATTTTCATAGGAGAATGTATTCTGCAAGTAATGGATTAATTGTAGTTGCAGGAAAATTTGATGATTCTTTATACAGTCAGCTTGAAAAGGAATTTGGGGATATTCCTATTGGTGAAAATAAAAGAAGTTCGCAAAAAGTGATAACGTCAAAGGCAGAAAAAGTTTATGAACAGAAGCTAGGAGCAATTCAATCAGGGATAAGAATTGGAAAAGTATTAGATTTAGAATATGGTTCAGATGAGTTTTTCAAACTACAAATTTTGAATACGGTTTTGGGGGGGTATTTTGGGTCTCGTTTAATGTCTAATATTAGAGAAGATAAAGGATATACTTATGGAATTGGTTCTGCAATTGCGTCATTGGAAGATGCAGTGTTCTTTTTTCTTTCAACAGAAGTTGGAGCAGACGTAACCAAGGAAGCTCTCAAAGAGGTGTATTTTGAATTGGATAGATTGCGTCATGAGTTGGTTTCTGAAGAAGAATTAGGTATGGTTAAAAATTATATGCTAGGATCTATGTTAAAAAGCTCTGATGGGCCATTTTCAATGGCGGATAAATATAAATCTGTTTATTTTAATGGTGAAGATTTAAGTTTTTACGATCACTACATTTCAATGATAAATAATGTGACATCAGAGGAATTACTTGTTGTTGCTAAAAAATATTTTGACCCAAAGGAAATGTTGGAAGTTGTTGTTGGTAAAAAGTAAACAGTATTCAAACAACCTTTCAGAATCAAAAGTGTTTTAATTTATAACATTTACTCTATAACTGCGTTATAGAAGTCACAAATTGTTTTGAGAATAGAAAAACATATTCGTAATAGAGCTGCCGGAATGGAAGAATTGAAACGCTTTATTTCGGTAATTTTCTTTATAGTGGTTTCATTTATGTCTTTTGGACAAGTGGCTTCTCCTGAAGTAAAGTGTCTTGCAGTTGACGCTGCTGGTGATGTTACTGTTACTTGGGTTCCAACCACCGATCCGACAGGTGTTTTTGTTGAGTACAGAGTTTATGCAGATAATGGAGGAGGTTTTGTTCAGGTAGGAACCGAATCTGTTTTGGGAGTAAGTTCTTTTAATCACCTAGGTGCAAATGCAAATGCCAACTCAATAAAATACGTAGTAACAAGTTTTTCTACAGCAGAATCTGTAACACAAGACACGTTATCAACTATTTTTTTATTGGTTAATAACCCGGGAGATGGAACTGCTTTGCTAATTTGGAATGCAATGTCAACTCCTGCATTAATTACTTCAAGCAATTGGTATATGATTTATCAGGAATATCCTACGAATGTATGGAGCTTCATTGATTCTGCCCAATACGGAGATGAAACTTACCGGGATACGATTACGTTATGTAATGAAACAATAAACTACAGAATTGAGCTAGCAGATGATTCGGGTTGTAGTTCAGTTTCTAATATTGATGGTGATGTACTTCAAGATTTGATGCCGCCAGATGCTCCTGTTATTGATTGGGTAACAGTTGATACAGCTACCGGTGACGCTGTTATTAACTGGACTGAAAGTAATTCGATTGATGCTTCTGGCTATATAATTTTAGAATTTATTTCTGGCGGTTGGATAATTATTGATACGGTTTATGGATATACCAATACGAATTATACCAATCTAAACGCTTTCGTTGATTTTCAATCAGAGAATTATGGAGTCGCTGCTTTTGATAGTTGTTCCAATACGAGTCCAATGGGGGTTCCTCAGAACTCTATATATGCCTCGACATCCTTGGATATTTGTGAAAAAGAAGTCGCCATTAATTGGAACGCTTACCAAAATTGGAACACAGGAGTGCTTCGATATGAAGTATACGCATCTAGCGGAGGAGCATATTCTCTAATTAGCTCATTAGGGGGTTCAGTAACATCATATGTTCATACGGGAGTACTTGCTAATACATTGTATTGCTATGTAATAAGAGCCGTGAATGTAGGGGAGACATCTAGCTCTATTTCCAATAAGGTATGTCGATTTGTAAACCAACCACCTTCACCTCAATTTGCTTATCTGCAAACAGCTACCGTGGTTAGCGACGATGAAATAGAGGTTCGTTTTCACCCTGATGTTTCTGCTGTTGTAAATTCTTACACACTAGAAAGAACTGATAATTTAGCGAATCCGTTTGATGTTGTTTCTGTGTCGACAGGCGGTGGAGATCCAATTGTCTTTGCTGATTATGATGTAAACGCTGATAATCAAAGTTATTATTATCAAGTTGTATTGGAGGATAGTTGTGGCAGAAGTTCTTTGATTTCTAATATAGGAAGGTCTATTCTATTAACCGTTACCGAAAATAAAACAACTTTAGTGAATCTTTTACAATGGTCTAAATACGAAAATTGGGATGGAAGTATTATGGAGTATAGAATTTATCGTTCCGTAAATGGAGTATATGATTCAAACCCAGTTGCAACGGTTTCTTCCAGTCAATCATTTTATCAAGATAATATAGAAGGCTTGGTAACGAACAAAATTAGCGGTGAATTTTGCTATTATGTAGAAGCAGTTGAAAATATCAATAATTACGGAATAGCAGAAACTAGTTTGTCCAATAGAACTTGTGTAAATCATGATCCAATTGTTTATGTTCCCAATGGTCTTTTCATTGGTGGGGTAAACAATACTTGGAAGCCTGTGGTGAGTTTATTAGATTTCAGTTCTTACGATCTTAAAGTGCTTGGAAGACAAGGTCACATTGTTTTTAGTTCTGCTGATGCAAATCAAGAGTGGGATGGAAGCTATAAAGGGAAGTATGTCCCAATTGATGTTTATGTCTATCAATTAACCTTTGTCGATGCAGAAGGTCAGTTTTACGAATATAGTGGTCATATTACTGTGGTCAGATAGTTACTTCCATGGTGTAGCGAATTTTGGATTGGCACTCTTCCAATAAATACAATTACAATATTTTTCATGCATTTATTGCGAGACTACCTAAAAACAGCTACAGATCCAGACTTCATAATCCCATTAATTTCAACTACGAAGAAGTAAGTCCCTTCAGGCACAGCTAGACCAACATTCGTATGTCCGTCCCATTTAGTATTCCCTCCAGTAGAAATAAATATTATCTGACCCCACCGATTGTATATTTTTAGATCTGAACATTTATTTAATTCTCCAGCAACCTCTACGGCAAAAATATCGTTTTCTCCATCTCCATTTGGAGTAAATACATTTGGAATAAAAATGTCAAAGTAATCATCAAAATCTAAAGCAGTTCCAGAAAATGTAGAGTTGTCAATACATCCATTTGTATTGGTTACGGTTAATGTCGCTGTAAAATTTTCTCCGTAAGGGAAAGCATAAGTTGGACTTTCGTCAGTACTTGTTCCACCATCTCCAAATAGCCAATCAAAGCTAGATCCATCAATAGATGTGTTTGTGAATTTTACAATGACACCTTCGCAACCCGCTTCAATTTCAGGTGTGAACGAAGCAATAGGAACACTCAGTACCGTAATTATGACCGAATCTTGATCTGAACAACCTTGTACATCGGACACAGAGACATAGTAGATTATATTTTCTTGTGCAGATGAGTAAGGATTTGCAATGTTTGGATCTGATAAATAGGTGCTCGGAGTCCAGATATAAGCATTTCCAATTGACCCAAAAACATCCAATTGGACACTGTCTTCTAAGCAAATTGTTTGATCCGATACGGCTTCAATTATAAATACATTAACAATAACAGAGTCTGTGTTTATACAGGTGTTGGAATCCGTAACGGTTACAATAAATTCTATAGTGGTATCTGGTATTGCATTTGGATTAAAAATCAGATTATCATCTAAAAATCCTCCATTTGTCCAGCTATAAGATTGGCCTCCTGAGGCGGTTAATTGAGTAGTGTCACCAATACAAATATTAACATCAATTCCTGCGCTTGCAGCTGGAAGAGGGTTAATAATTACAGAAACCGTATCAGAATTAATGCATCCATTAACATCTGTTCCAATTACAATATATTCTGTAGTATCATTTATAGTAACAGCAGGGTTGAAGCTCGTATCACTTGAAAGTCCAGTTTCTGGACTCCATAAATAGGTATCTCCTCCAGTAACTAGTAATTGAGTTGTATCTCCAATGCAAATTTGTATATCACTTCCTGCACTAATATTGGGGAGATTGTTAATAGTTACTAGCACAGTATCGGTATCCGTACATCCGTTAATGTCTGTAATTAATACGGAATAATTTGTTGTTACCGTTGAAGTGGCCCATGGGTCTGCAATATTCGGGTCACTTAAATCGTTACTCGGCGCCCAAAAATAGGTGGCGCCACCGGTAGCATTTAATTGTGTAGAGTCACCATTACAAATGGTTACATCTGCTACCGCATCACCAATAGGTAATTCGTTAACTGTGACCACAATAGAGTCTGACTGAATACATCCGTTAGTATCGGTTACAGTTGCAATGTATTCCGTAGTTATTATTGGAAATGCTTGTGTAATATCATTTAATGAATTGGATAAGCTATCTGTGGGTGACCAACTATAGTTTAAACCGCCAGTTGCTGTCAAAGTGGTTGTGTCTCCAAAACAAATAGCAACATCATTTCCTGCAAAAGCACTTGGTAGAGGATTTACGATTACGGAAATAGTATCAGAATTTGCACAACCATTTATGTCCGTCGCATTAACTATGTATTCCGTTGTGTCTGTCGGAAATGCCATAGGATTTGGGATTGTGTCGTCAGTTAAGGTAACGCTCGGAGTCCACAAATAACTTACTCCTCCGCTGGCTAGCAGTTGTGCTGAATCGCTAATGCAGATTTGGACATCATTTCCAGCATCAATAATGGGAAGTAAATTTACATTTACGATAACAGAATCCAAGCCAGAACATGTGTCGTTTGTGGTTATAACATAAAATGTAGTTGTTACTGACGGAAATACATTGGGGTTTGACACAGAAGGGTCAACTATTAAACTTGTTGGAGTCCATGCATAAGTCGTTCCGCCTATTGCAGTAGGGTTTCCTCCAATAATTACTGAGTCTCCAGAACAGATTGTTGTATCATTTCCAGCTTCAGTTGGAACATTTTGATTTACATAAACAGTCATAGTATCGTTTAACGTACATAAATTAATGTCAGTTACTGTTAGAATGTACTCTATAGTATCAATAGGTGTGGAAATGGGTGTGTAAATATTAGGGTCAGACAATCCAGATATTGGCGACCATATTGGTGTGTCAGTCCCAGAGCCATTTAGTTGGATGTTATCTCCCGGACAAACCCACAAGTCCTCTCCTGCATCAACTATGGGTAATGGGTTGACCGTTACAATAATAGAGTCACCATCAATACAGCCTAAACCATCTGTTCCGGTAACTATGTATTCTGTTGTATTGCCGGGAAAAACAAAAGGGTTTGCAATATTGATATCGGTAATTGAATCAGCAGGTGTCCATAAATATGTAGTAGCTCCAGATGCATTTAATTGAACAGAATCTTCTTCACAAATGGAAACATCTAAACCAGCATCAACAGTGGTGAGCGCATTAACTGTAACGATAATTTGCGCTGTATCTCTACAAGACTCAGTAGCACCGTATACAAAATAGGTTTCTGTTATAGTTGGCGAAGCAGTAGGGTTTGGTAGGGTTGAGTCATTCAAAGTAGTGGCAGGTTCCCAAGCATATGTTGTTGCTCCAGAAGCTGATAAGTTAGCAGAATCTCCAAGACATATAGTGGTGTCGTTACTAGTCGTTAATGTAAATGCTTGGTCGATAGTTACGTCCATGGTGTCAGTCATGCTACACCCAGATCCATCGATCACCGTCAAAACATATTCAGTCGAAACAATTGGTGAGGCAAATGGATCTAATATATTGGGGTCACTTAGTTCACCAGGAGGAGTCCATGTTCCTGTTCCAATTGATGAAGAACCACTTAATTGAACACTATCTCCAGAACAGATAGCAGTGTCCTCTCCAGCATCAACTATCGGCAATGGGTTAACCGTTACAATAACAGAGTCAGCATCAGTGCACCCTAAAGCATTTGACCCTATTACAATGTACTCTGTTGTGTTGGCTGGAAAAACGAAAGGATTTGCAATATTTATATCGGTAATTGAATCAGTAGGTGACCACAGATATACAGCAGCTCCAGATGCATTTAATTGAATAGAATCTCCTTCACAAATTGAGATATCTAAACCAGCTTCAACTGTGGTGAGCGCATTAACTGTAACTGTAATTTGAGCTGTATCGCTGCAAGATCCAGTTGCTCCATAAACAAAATATGTTTCAGTTGCAGTGGGACATGCAGTAGGGTTAGATAGAGTTGAGTCATTTACCGCAGGTTCCCAAGCATATGTAGTTGCTCCAGAAGCTGATAAATTAGCACAATCTCCAAGACATATAGTAGTGTCGTTACTAGTCGTCAATGTAAATGCTTGATCGACATTTACATTAACGGTATCAGTTATGCTGCAGCCTAATGCATCTACCAACGTCAATAAATATTCAGTCGAAACAATTGGTGAGGCAAATGGATTTAGTATACTGGCATCACTTAGTTCACTAGTAGGAGCCCACGTAGTTGTTCCAATTGATGAAGCACCATTTAATTGAACACTGTCTCCAGAACAGATAGAGGTGTCAACTCCAGCATTAATAAAAGGAATGTTAACATTTACAGTAACACTGTCTAGTGCAAAACAACCTCCTCCAAGATCAACTAAAATAAAATATTTTGTTGTGTCAGTTGGAAAGACACCAGGTGTTAAAGTTGTCCCATTAATCATGTTTGCGTTCGGTGTCCAACTAGTCGTAAAACCAGGAAGTGCATCAGTTGTTGCAACAATATTTGCTGTATCTCCATAACAAATGGTGGTATCAAGACCTGCATCAGTAGTTGGAGCAATGGTTACGGTAACATCTTGAGTAATAGGATCAGATAGACAACCAAATTGATTTTCTGCAATTAGAGATATGGTTCCTGTACCTGGTGCCATCCATTGAATGTCAATGGAGCTGCCATTATTAACGACGATGTTTCCTCCGGTTATAGTCCAATTATACGTAGTGTTTGGAATATTTTGTGTTGTGTAAGTATCTGTGGAAAACTGACAAACGACCGGGTCACCAGTTATTGTTGTTGGCGGTGCAACGGAGTTTACTGTAATTTGATAGACGGAGTTTGTTGTTTTTGGTGGACAGCCATTATCCATTACAGACACTTGAAACTGATACGGTAAACTTTGTGCTTGTCCACAAGCTGTTGTCCAACAAAATTCTGTTGAAACAGTATCTAAACCAGTTACAGGTTGATTTATAGTTGCGTTGGGGTTCACAATATTTATGTCGAACACTGTGCCACTTGCTATTAATGTTAAGCTATCTCCATTTGGATCATCATAACCAAAATCAAAACATAATGTTTCTCCCTCCTCTATAGTGAATTGACTACTAGTGGTTCCAGCTGTTGGGTCAATATTTGGAGCAGGATTTAATGGGCAAGTCAATACCAGGACTTGTAAATCTCTTCTGGTTACACCAATTAAATTCCCATTTCGATATTCTTTAATTTCAACTGCAATTACATAATCACCAGTGGCCGGAGGGTAATATGTTGTGAGCCCTGTTGATGCATTTATATTGGTGTAACCTCCTGCGCCAAATGGTTGAACAAGGCTATATCCACCTGCATAAGTAACTGTGTTAATTGTCCAGTCCAGAGATCCTGGTGGACCGGGAGCAGCGTTAGTTGATGATGAAGCCTGGGCATCATAAGGTTGAACAAAACTAAACACTAACATGTCTCCGTCGGGGTCAATTGCAGAGTTTAATAATGTAGTGGTGTCTCCAGCACATAAAAAGGGAACGGGGTCATCTGTAAATACGGGCGAACTATTTTCCAATAAAGGTGGTGAAATATAGGCGTGAAATGACATAGATTCATCTAGAACAAGGTTTACAATTGTTCCATTACGACAACACCTCTCATAAAAAATGTGATAACCCGAAAAATTCAAAGGAAGGTCTATAAACCCTTCATAGATAGCTTTGTCGATGCAAGTTCCTGTTCCGATGGTACAGCCATTCGGGATGTTTGGATCTATCCTTTCAACCAGAACCAAGGTCATATTTACACTTGCAGTAAAGTTTTTAACCGGTCCACCACCCAAAGGAGAGTTTTGCAAATCATGTTCATAAACTCCAATATCTTGTATTGTTTGCTCAGGACCAGTTTGAAAATTACTTGGAGGAGCGCAATCGGTATAGGTAGTTAATATAATTTTATAGCGATAGTTCCCTCCAAATTGTCCAATGTATTCATATCCTAAATTGCCTCCAATTAAGTGCGAAGCATTAATTGATCCTGAAAGGAATATAAACGCAATTATGATAAAAACATATTTCATTAGTGGATAATAATTTTTCGTGTGATTTGGGTGCCAGATTCACTTTCGATAAGAACAAGATAAGTCCCATTAGGTAATTCTGAAATATCCACGGATAAATCCTTGGTGCTTATATTTGATTGAACTATAATCTTTTCCCCGATTATATTGTACAATGTAATGTTCTTGATGTGTTGATTTGAAGATTTTATGAAGAACTTTTCACTTGCTGGGTTTGGATAGATTTGAAATGGATCAGTAATCTCTTCAACTCCCAAAACTACTACTCTTACGGCATAATCTTCTGTTTGCCCTCTGGTACAATTACTGCATCCAGTAATCGTATTCCCAACTTCGTCGGATGAAATACGCATTCGTAACCATGTATTATTCGTAATACCTGATGTTGGAATCGTTATATTTAATTCTGGATCGTAAGTATTTAGCGCTTCCATAATGAGTTCAGTTGTGTTGTCAAAAACTCCATCATTGTTATAGTCAATCCAAGCCTTTGTATCTTGTGGGTTATCTGGCCCAGTTCTTACACTTAGTAAATAAGAATTTCCAGGCGTTAAATCAGTTTGTTTTTGGCATGAAAAATCTTGATATCCTTCAATACCATTCACAGATGAGTTATTAATTGTGTTGAATTGCACAGAATAGATTCCATATTCGCAGCAATATGCCAAAGTTTGGGGATCACAAGTTGCTGAAAGCACATTGTTTGCTGCAGCCACTTCAATATAAGCAGTCATTGTTAATGTGTTGTTTCCAAAACTGTTTGATGCAACTAGTTCGATATCGTAAATTCCATCCGTAGTATAGGTGTGTGTTGGGTTTTGTTGAACGGAGGTGTTTCCATCTCCAAAATTCCATCCCCATGCAAAAGGTATGTTCGTTGATAAATCAGAAAAATTAACAACACCATCGCAAGTTAAAACTACATCGGCAGTAAAATCTATTACTGGAGGAGAAACATCTTGTTCTACGATAATGGTATAATCCTCAGCTTGTCCATAACCCGGATCATCGCAAGGTGTTGGGTCGGGGTTTAAATCATAATCTGCAATTACTCGCATTCGTAATGGGGTGTTTAGTGTTGCGTTGGAAGGAATTGTTACGGATCCAGATGTTCCAATAGCACTTGAGCTAGAAACAATTAACTCGTTAGTTGGGTTAAAGGTTCCGTCATTATTAAAGTCAATCCATGCCGCGCAATTATGTGTGGTTGGAGAGGCATGGTCAATTGATATATTATAAGATTGACCAGCAAATACAGTTGTCTGGCTACATGTTAAATCTGTATAGCCTTCTATAGCATTTCCAGAATTTATGTTTAATGTGTTAAATGTGACGTTTGTAATCCCAAACCCTAATGAACCATCTGTTGTATTAGGAATACATGTAGCCGCTATTGGCGTAGCTCCAGATACGTTAACTATTATGTAGTTTGCTTTTGTCTCACTGTCACTGCCAAATGCATTGGTTGTAGTTAAGCTTACAGTGTAAGTTCCGTTTGCTAGATAAGTATGCGTTGGATTTTCCAATGTGCTCGTACCACCATCACCAAAATTCCAGGACCAACTTGTTGGCGAGTTCGTTGATTGATCAAAAAATTGAATGTCCCCCGAACAGGTATTTGTGGAACTAACAGAAAAGTCACAAACCGGTGGGGCGTTTGGAGTTTGCCACTCTAAACGCATGTTAGGTCTGTCAGTAAAAGTGTTGAAAGCATTTCCAGAACTACATACTCCACTAGCGTCTTGAAAAAGAACCGAGGTGCTTTCAAAGCTTGTTGATGACATGTACATTTCAGCATTTCCAGTGAAGGTTGTGCTATTAAAACAGGTTTCGATTAATAGATTAGATGTTCCATCCCAATAAAAAGGAGAGCTAAAAGTATGTGTATTCCAACCAGAACTTTCTGTGTAGGTTTGTGGTCCATAGATTGTGGTTAGCCCAGTTTCGAAGGAAGGAGGAACTGTTGTGCTATTTGTATTTTTTATTTTTATTATAAAATCAACTAGAGGAGCCCCCTCTACTGCAGCTACATTAAAAGCTAAGCTACTAATGTCTCCTGCTGTCATTCCTTGCGCACCTAATTCACTTGCTAGGATGAGCATTTGATGTTTAGCACCAAAATACCAATTACCGTAAGGAGCCGGATACCCAGTATTTGTGTTTGTAGATGAGCCAGAACCTATAGTTATAGTAGTTTGCGAAAGCCCAGAAAACGAAAATAACAAGATAAAAAATGTTAAGTTTCTAAAGAGAGTTTTCATGTGTTCAAAAAGATTAATATAATAATAGACTGCTTTTTTACGAATAAGGTTGTTTACACCTAAAGGTAAAGTTTTGAAATATAGCTATAATTACTATGAAAACTCACGAAATACGGCAAAATAAGGGTACGGTTACTTAGAAAGGGATTTTTGTAGTGTTAAAAGAGGTTTCGGTAGTACTTTGTGTCCTCCATTATATCTAGAGAGGTTAAATGGAATTTCTTTTTTCTTAATTTCTCCCAGGTATTGCCTTATAACTTCCTCAGAGAATAGTTCATCAGAATCTCCAATTAAAAAATGTAATGGAAATTTATTGAATGTCTCTATGTTTTTCAGGTAGTCGATGTCTGTAGGGAACGAACCAGCCCAAAGAATAAGATTGGTTGGTGCAGTTTTGCCTAAAGCTGCCCATCGACTAGCAGTGCTTGCTCCTTGAGAAAACCCTAAAATGTTAATATTGACTTTCATTACTTTCTGTAGCACTTCATTTGCCACTTTGTCCAAATATTGAACGTAGTCATCAATGTCAGAATTTCTTTCCTCTTTCGTCATCCATGAAGCTACAACGTTTCCAGAAAATCCATTCCAATAAAACCTACTCAATCCTTCAGGGGCGATAATGAGTGTGTTTTCATTCAGTATAGGTTCAAACCATTTTATAAAATAATTTGCTAATTGACCATATCCATGGCAAACAAACCAAACATCAGTTATTTTATCACTTGGAGTTCCTAAAACAAAATAACGTGCGGTTTTCTCTATTTTAATATCTACTTGTTTCACTCGAAAGTTGTTACAGATGTTAAATAGTTTTCTAAATCTTTTAGAGCTGATTTTTCTGCTAATTTATCCCAATTTAGATAATCTACGAATTGCGGAAGTGTAATTTTCGCTTCTTCCAAAACAATAAGTGGCTCGAAATTTATTTTACCTGTTCTTCGTAAAAAGAAGTCTATTACTGTTATTGTAGAATCGTAGCGTAAAGAAAACCAAACCTCAGCTTCAACCAAAACATTGAATTTTTCATTTTCAAATATCTCTAGAATTGAATTAGTTTGTTTTCCATATGTTCTTACAAGGTATTCTGCTTTTCTTTCAGCTATTTGCAATGATTTTAATCTTGATTTGATGGATAAAATAAAACTGTCAACTAAGTCAGGTGTGTCAAACTCTCCTCCTGAAATTTTAATATCTTGGGTAGTACACTTATGATTAATGTTTAATTGTTTGCCAATTAAATCAACTACTTTTTTAGCCATTAATCTATAGCCTGTTAATTTACCGCCAGCAATGGTTATTAGGCCTGAATTAGATATGAATAGTTCATCTTTTCGTGATAGTTCAGAAGTGTTTTTCCCATCTTCATGAATTAAAGGCCTGATGCCTGACCATGAGGATAGTATATCTAAAATTTTCAGATCTGCATTAGGAAATATTTTGTTTACAGCATCAATTAGATATTGTACATCTTTTCTCGTTACATTCGGGCTGTTCTTGTCTCCCGAAAACTCCGTATCTGTTGTTCCTATATATGTGATTTCTTGTCTTGGTATAGCGAAAATCATTCTCCCTCCTTCTACATCAAAATAGATGCTGTTGTTAATCGGTAGCTTATCTCTGTCTATAACAATATGTACTCCTTTTGTAAGATGCAGTTTTTTCTCCGATAATGATTTGTCTTTTTCTCTTAATTCATCAACCCAAGGTCCAGTGGCGTTGACTATTTTTTTTGCTTTTATTGAAAACGGAGTTTTCGTTATAGCATCTATGCACTTTACACCTGTTATTATTTTGTTTTCATATACAAGTTCAGTTGCTGCTGTGTAATTAATTGCAGTTGCTTTTAATTGAACAGCTGTTTTAATTATCTCTAAAGTTAATCTTGCGTCATCCGTTCTGTATTCGGCATAATAACCGGCACCTTTCAAGATGTCATTTCTTAATGTTGGCTCAATTTCAAGGGTTTTACCTTTTGAAAGAATTTTTCTTTTGTCTTCTCCAGTTACACCTGCTAGTTTATCATATAGCCAAAGACCAATTCCAGTTCCGAATTTACCAAATGATCCACCTTCAACTAAAGGGAGGAGCATTTTTTCTGGAACTACAAGGTGCGGAGCTATGTTGTAAACTACAGCTCTTTCCTTACCAACTTCTCGAACTAATTTAAATTCAAAGTTTTTTAAATAGCGTAATCCGCCGTGGATTAATTTTGTTGATCGACTACTCGTCCCTGAAGCATAGTCCTCTTTTTCAATTAGCGCAGCTGAAAGTCCTCTTGAAGTAGCATCTAAAAGGATTCCAGCGCCTGTAATACCTCCTCCAATTATAAGTACGTCAAATTCTTGGGATGCTAACAAGGCCTTAACTTCCTCTCTTTTTTGAGCGTTAAATAAGTAGTGTTTTAGTCCTTTCATTTTGTCCAGTTCATTGACCTTTTGACTGCTTCTTTCCAGAGTAAATATTTTTTGTCAGAAACTGTTCGTTCCATGTTTGGTTTGAAAACCTGATTCATGGATTTCATTGTTTTTAAGTCTTCTTTCTTCCAGAATCCAGTATGCAACCCCGCCATATATGCAGCGCCTAAAGCAGTAGATTCAATAATGTCAGGTCTATTAACAGGTGTATCCAATATGTCTGATTGAAACTGCATTAAATAGTTGTTTGCACTAGCACCTCCATCTACGTTAAGAGATTGAAGGTGTATTCCTGAATCTTCTTCCATTGCCATCAGCACATCCTTGGATTGAAATGCTAACGATTCAAGTGTTGCTCTAGAAATTTCCGATATGCCGGTATCTCGTGTAAGTCCAAAGATGGCACCTCGGGCATACATGTCCCAATAAGGGGCTCCTAGTCCTGCGAATGCAGGAACAACAATTACTTCATCTTCGTTAGCTTCTTTTGCTAATTGCTCCGTTTCATTAGAGTCTGTTATTATTTTTAGTCCATCTCTTAGCCATTGAATAGCAGCTCCTGCTATAAATATGCTGCCTTCTAGAGCATATTCAATATTATTATCAATTCCCCAGGCAATAGTAGTCAGTAGTCCGTTATTGCTTTCAATTCTTTTACTTCCCGTATTTAATAACATGAAACATCCTGTTCCATAAGTGTTCTTAGCTTCTCCTGGTTCAAAACAACATTGTCCGAATAATGCGGCTTGTTGATCGCCAATTGCTCCTCTAATTGGTATTTTCACCCCTTTGTATTCATAAAAACCAAAGTCATCAGAACTGTTTTTAATAGAAGGGAGAATGGATTCTGGGATGTCTAGAATTTTAAGTGACTTCTTGTCCCATGTTAAGTTGTTAATGTCAAACAGCAGCGTTCTTGATGCATTAGAATAATCAGTTGCATGAATTTCTCCTTTTGTTAGGTTCCAAATTAACCAAGTCTCAATTGTTCCAAAAAGTAATTTATTGTCTTTAGCTAACGATTTAGCTCCTTCAACATTATTAAGGATCCAGTTTATTTTAGTTCCTGAAAAGTAGGAGTCAATAACGAGTCCGGAAGATTTTTTAAAGTGCTCTTCATGCCCTTCTGATTTTAATTGTGAACATAAATTGGAGGTTCTTTTGTCTTGCCAAACAATAGCATTGTAAATTGGTTCTCCTGTTGTTTTGTTCCAAAGAACTGTAGTTTCCCTTTGGTTTGTAATCGCGATAGAGTCTATTTCAGATGGATTGACAGAATTGTTATTAATTAAGTCGTGAAGAACTTTTGTTTGTGTTGCAATAATTTCTTCAGGACTATGCTCTACCCACCCTGGTTTTGGAAATATTTGTTCAAATTCTTGTTGTTCAATAGCAATAATTTCACCCGCTTTATTAAATAAAACAGCCCTTGAACTTGAAGTTCCTTGATCTAGTGCAATTATGTATTTTTTTCCCACCGAACTTGATTAAATTTATCATTCACCTTGAAAGTTTAACTTCAAAAGTGTTTATATTATTCCTGCGTAAGGAGCATTGCAGAATTTATACAAGGTTATAGTTAATATTAAATAGTAAGCATAGATATTCGTTAATAATTTAACAAGTTTGTTTTTGTTTAGAAAATTAAGGCAACTTTCGTATCTTTATACGTTATAAATTGATTTAAATGTCAAAATTGGTTAGAAAACTGAGCAAAGTTATGAAAAAAATTATTTCGTTATTCGTTATTATAATTTTTACGATAACATCTACAAAAGCGTCGCATCTTCCCGGAGGTAATATAACCTATGAATGCGTGGGACCTGACCAGTATTTAGTTACGCTGACAATGTATGAAGATTGTCAAACAGGTTTTATGACTCCAGGAAGTTCTTTTACGATTAATGTGGTCAATTCTTGTGGTTTGCCTACTCAAGTAGTTAGTGCAACGGAAATTGTTTTTGGAAATGATGTGTCTCAATTGTGTCCAACGGCTCAAAGTACTTGTAATGGTGGGACGTTACCGGGAGTTCAGGAACATCAATATCAGGTTTTAGTTACATTGCCTGGTCCATGCGATTCTTGGACTTTTTACCACACTTCTTGTTGTAGAAACGGAAGCGTAAACGCCACAAGTACAGTAGATGATTATTACTTTTATGCAACTTTAAATAATTTGGATGCGCCTTGTAATAATTCGCCAACTTATACTGCTCCCCCTATACCTTACGTTTGCAGTGGGCAGTCTGTTTGTTACAGTTTAGGAGTTGTTGAGGTTGATGGTAATTCATTGGTTTATTCTTTGACTGATGCACTTGAAGATCCGGCATTAACTCCAGTAGTATATAGTGCTGGATACAGTGGAGCTAATCCTATACCTGGTATAACCATTGATCCCGCTACGGGTCAAGTTAATTTTATTGCTCCCGGTATTGTGGGGCAATATTTGGTAGTTATTTTAATTGAAGAATATGACGCGAATGGGGTATTAATAGGAAGTCAAGTTTACGATTATGTATTTAACGTTGTAGCTTGTAGTAATCAAGTGGTCGATTGTGCTACCAGCGGAACAATAGGAAATGTTAATGGAAGTGTTTTTCAAACAGGCCCAACAACCTTGCAAATGTGTGAGGGTGTCCCATTTACGTTTGATATGCTTTTTACAGATCCAGATATAGGAGATTCTCTTTTTATGGATTCAAACATTGATGTAATATTACCTGGTTCAGTGGTCTCTTATTCATACCCAAATTCGCCCAATGGGAATGAAATTTCAATGACTGTTTCTTGGACGCCTCCGCCAGGAAGTGCAAGTTCAAATAATTCTTTTACAGTTACAATTTTTGATAATGCTTGTCCTGTTTCGGGTCAGCAAACCATTGTTTATAATATGGATGTAGTTGGCAGTACTAATGCTTCGGGGGATGTGATTATTTGTTTAGGACAAGAAGCCCAATTAGAAGTTTTCAATGGAACAGTATTCGATTGGACGGTAGTTACGGGAGATCCTTTAAATGTTGGGACAAATTTTAGTTGTACGCCTTGCTCCAATCCTATCGCATCTCCAACAATTACAACTGTTTATGAGGTGGTAAGTGATTTGACAGGGAGTTGTGTTAATCGAGATACAGTAACTGTTACTGTTGTTCCAGATTTCACCTATTCTTTGACTCAAAGTTCAACTACTACATGTTTGAATAGTGATATTCAATTTAGTTTAATTCCAAATCCAGCGGGAGCTTATACTTATCAATGGGACCCAGGAACTTTTTTAAATAATACAACAATTGCTAGTCCAACTGTTACTCCTACAACACCTGGTAATTATGAATATTCAGTGGAGATTACAAGTCCGAATGGTTGTGTTAAAAATGATACAATTGATATAAACGTTGTAGCTTCTTACTCCCCAGATGTTACTGTTAGTGCTGATGTGAATAATATTTTTTGCGGAGATACTGTCAACTTTACTACTGACTTAGGTGGAGGTGTTCCTGCGGTTTGCGGTCCTTCTCCTAATACAGTTTGCTCATCGGCTTCATCGCAACAAACTATTGGTACACTTTCTGGAACAGGAACTACAACATCCTGGCCTGCGCCTTATGGAAATTGGTATAGAAATGCTAAACATCAATTTCTATACACTGCCGCTGAACTGAATGCAATGGGTTTTATAGGTGGTAAGATTACAGAAATAGCATGGGAGGTTACAACAATAAATGGTACTACAACGTATAATAGTTATCAAATAAGTATGGGTTGTACGGGAACAACTTCCTTAACTGCCTGGGAAGCGGGTTTAACGCAAGTTATGTCTCCGCAGAATATAGTTATTAATACAGGTTGGAATGTTCATGCCTTAACTACAGCATACGAATGGGATGGTATTTCTAACTTGGTTGTAGAGATCTGTTACGATAACCTTGCTGTTTCTTATACACAAAATTCATCTACTCCTTACACTACTACAGGGTTTAATTCATGCTTGTATTATAGAAGTGATAGTCAACCAGCATGTCCTGAGGCTTCTTCTACAACCTCTACTAACAGACCAATTACTAGATTTACTACTTGTCCAACAATTCCTGATCCTGCCAACTTCTCATTTGCATGGACACCAGTTGCTGAAATTGATAATTCTACTGCTCAAAACACATTTGCAACGCCACAGATCACGACTAATTATCAATTGGTGGTTACGGATTTAAATGGAGGTTGTACGGATACAGTTGAAGTTTTAATAGATGTTTTATGTGATACTTGTTATGCCCCAAATCCAACATTAACGCATATAACTTGTAATGGTGGTATTGGGGGTGAAATTATTGCTACTCCAAATGGAATTTATAGTCCTTGGACTATAGAGTTTACCGATCTAAGTACTGGGTTAATTATTCAAACAGATAATATGGTAACTACAACTGCTTCTGTTACTGGTTTGGCTGCTGGTGATTATAAAATTCGTTCCATAGATAGTGATGGATGTTATGCTGATACTGTGGTTACGATACTTGAACCATCCATTGTCAATTTGACTGTTTCTAATGATACAATAGTTTGTGTTGGAGGAAATGGTGTATTATTGGCTAACGCTACTAATGGGAATGGAGCGCCATATGATTATAGCTGGTCTCAGGGTATAGCAAGTACAGCGGGAACTCAAAATGTAAGCCCTACGATAAGTACTATTTACGATGTCTACTCTCTTGATGTGCTTGGGTGCAGCTCGGATACCTTAAGTGTCACGGTCAGTTTGTTTCCTCCAATATTGACAACTGCGAATCCTGATATAATTGTTTGTCCAGGAGATTTCGGTTCAATTGGAGTCCAAGCAAACGGAGGAATTGGCGGCACCTATTTCTATGAATGGGCAGATGCTCTAGGAAATGTTGTAGGAAATGGCAGCAATATTAGTGTGCTAAGTACTTCTAGTCCTCAAGTGTTTTATGTAACTGTTACAGATAATTGTGAAACTCCTCCTACTGTAGATAATGTTGAGGTAACCTGGTATAGTGAACCAGTAGTATTGTTTGAAGCAGACAATTTTGATGGGTGTTATCCTGTGGCTGCGACTTTCAATAATACAACTAACCCATCAATGGTAAGTTCTTGTTTTTGGGATTTTGGAGATGGGAATACGTCGTCAATTTGTGGAACAGTTTCTAATACCTATTCAATTCCCGGAAATTATACGGTTGATTTAATTGTAACCAGTCCTGATGGTTGCGTTTCAAATACAACTACTACGAATATGATTACGGTATATGATTACCCGACCTCTTACTTTTCGTCGGACCCAAACCCAACAGATGTGTTAAACCCAACGGTTAATTTTACTGATTCCTCATCAAGTGATGCTGTAAGTTGGTATTGGTCATTTGGTGAAAACGGGGAGTTAGGAAATTCTACAGAGCCAGATCCTAGTTTGATTTTCCCAGATGCTGAACCTGGAACCTATCCGGTTGAGTTAATAACTTTAAATGTAAATGGTTGTTCGGATACCAGCATGTTATATGTTGTCGTAAACGGAGTTTATAATTTTTATGTGCCAAGCGCTTTTACTCCAGATGGAGATGGAATCAATGATTATTTCTTTCCGCTCGGCGAGAGTGTTTCTGAACGAGGGTATGAACTTAGGATATTCAATAGATGGGGTGATGTTGTTTTCTTTTCAGAAGAGATGTCTGTAAAGTGGGATGGAACCTATCAATCTGGACCTGCTGAATTAGGCGTTTATGTTTGGATGGTCAAAACGATAGACGGTATTACAGGAGAGTTTAGAGAATATACAGGGCATGTATCTCTAATTAGATAATACTTTTTTCATAATTATTACAAACTAATAGCTTTCAAGTAAAACATGATTTTTACCTTTGCCTCCTATGGGATATGAAAATGACTTGATTTTAAGAGCAGCGAGAGGAGAGAAAGTTGAAAGAACACCTGTCTGGCTTATGCGACAAGCAGGTAGGATTTTACCTGAATACAGAGCAATTCGACAAAGCTTAAGTGGGTTTAAAGAATTGGTAGAAACACCAGAATTGGCTGCGGAAGTTACAATTCAGCCAGTCGATATTTTGGGCGTGGATGCTGCAATTATCTTTTCAGATATTTTAGTTGTTCCAGAAGCAATGGGTCTGGAATATCAAATGATTGAAAATAAAGGTCCATATTTTGAAAAAACAATTCAGACTTTATCGGATTTAGAAAAAATTAATGTTCCAGATGTTGATGATACATTGCATTATGTATTGGAGGCGATAAAAGTCACGAAAAAGGAATTAAATAATCGGGTTCCTCTTATTGGGTTTGCTGGTGCTCCATGGACAATTTTTTCCTATATGATTGAAGGGCAAGGTTCCAAAACTTTCAGCAAAGCAAAAAAGATGCTTTATACGGATAAGCAGCTGTCACATCAATTGCTAGAAAAGATTACGCAAACAACAATTAAGTACTTAAAGGCACAGATTAAAGCGGGCGCAGATATTGTTCAGATTTTTGATTCTTGGGCTGGTATACTAAGTCACGAGCAGTATTTGGAGTTTGGAATGAAATATGTTAGTATAATTTGCAACGCAATAAATGAAGTACCAGTGACTGTTTTTGCTAAAGGAGCATATTTCGCAAGAAAAGAAATGGGTGAGCTCAATTGTAATACAATAGGATTAGATTGGAATATGGATATTCAGAAGAGTAGAGAGTTGATTGGAAAAGAGAAAACCTTGCAAGGTAATTTGGATCCTTGCATGCTTTATTCTGATTTTGATACAATTAAGTTGGAAACAAGTAAAATGCTTAGTAGTTTTGGTCCAAATCGTCATATTGCAAATTTAGGGCACGGAGTTTATCCAGATATGCATCCTGATAAAGTAAGATGCTTTGTTGATACAGTAAAAGAATTTAAAAGCTAAAAAGATGAAAAAGTTCGTATTTTTTGGATTGCTTGGAATGTTTGCAATTAATACATTTGCTCAAGATGATAATAACCTAGTGACAAACCCAAGTTTTGAAAGCACGGGTAAAGGAAAGTTGAAAAAATTGAAGCAAATTACTGTGGCAGAAAATTGGGAATCACCGACAGGGTTAAATGCTGATTTATTTGATAAAACCAAAGCACTACCATGTTCAGCACCAAACAACAGTTTTGGAAAAGAATTTCCAATGGATGGAAATAGATATGCTGGAATAGTTGCTTATAGTTATAATAATAAAGAGCCTCGTACCTACATTCAAACTCAATTATTAGGTTCTCTTACAAAAGATGTTGAGTATTGCGTTAAGTACTATGTAAGTTTATCTGATTTATCTAAATATGCAGTAAACAATCTTGGTGCATACCTTGGCAAGAATCCTTTGGAGGAAGAGTCAAAAACCGATATTATTTTTGAAAAAGAGAAAGAGTTTAATCAAGTTGTATTGATTCCTGGGAATAAAGTTATAAATGCTCGTTACAACTGGGAACCTGTTTGTGGAGTTTATAAGGCATCTGGAAAAGAAAAGTTTTTAGTTATTGGGAATTTCCATAATAACAAGGATACTAAATTTGAAAAGTTAAAAAAGTTAAAAAACTTTCAAGGGACACAGATACCTAAAGCATATTATTATATTGATCAGGTTGAAGTTTTTATTATTGAGGATATGGCAGATTGTGACTGTTCAAATAAAATGAAAGCTAAAGTATTGGAATCAATGGTTTATCATAAAGATTTTATTTCTGAAGATGGTTATACGGTGGAAGAGCAAATAAAATTGACAACAGTTTATTTTGATATTTTAAGTGTTAAGATTGAACGATTGATGATTAAGGATTTAGATAATTTGGGGACTATAATGAATGGAGATCCAGAATTTAAATTAGAGCTTACTGGACGCACGGATCAAGAAGAATTGGATGCGCAAAAAGCTGATCCAGAAAACAAAGCTATCAAAGGATTAGGTAAGAAGAGAGCAGAAAAAGTAAAAGCCTATTTAGTGGGGAAAGGTGTAGATGAAAGTAGGGTTATAATTAAATCTGTGGATGAAGGAGCTTCAAATTCAAAAGGAGTAACGAAACTTGATAAAGCTAAAAATAGAAGGGTTGAAGTCGAGTTAGTAAAATAAGAATTCAAATATTTTAATTTAAAACCGTCCAGATTTCTAGACGGTTTTTTTTATGAATAAAAGTTATATCTTCATATAATATTAAAAGTAAAAAGTGTCATTCAAAAAAGGCGATAAAAAAGTAATTAAAGCTTGGGTCATGTATGATTGGGCTAATTCGGTTTATCCACTGGTAATTACGACTACTATATTTCCGCTTTTTTATGATAAGTGGGTTGATAAGACCGCGGAATTGAATGGCCTAGAAGATGGAATGGCAGAAGTGTTTGGTGTGTATTTTAATGGAGTTGAGATATATTCTTATGCAATCGCCCTTTCTTTATTAATCGTTAGTTTTTTATCGCCGATATTATCAGGTGTAGCCGATTTTTCAGGAAGCAAAAAGAAATTCATGCGTATTTTCAATTATATAGGGTCATTTTCATGTGTTGGTTTGTTTTTTTGGAATAGCTGCCCAGTTGAGATAGGATTGTTTTTTTGCATGTCTGCCAACATTGGCTTTTGGGGGAGTTTGGTTTTTTATAATGCCTATTTGCCTGAAATAGCTGAGCCTAAGGATCATGATTTAATTAGCGCTCAAGGTTTTTCGAAAGGATATTTGGGAGGAGCGATATTATTGGTGATATGTTTAGCAACCATAATGGTGTTAGAGTGGGATGCAGAATACAGTTTTCTATTGGTTGGAGTTTGGTGGCTTGGCTTTGCTCAAATAACCTACAAAAGATTACCGGGAAAGTCGAATGAAAAAGCAAAGGGGGTTACTAATCGAGAGATACTGTCTAAAGGCTTTAAAGAGTTGCAAAGTGTTTGGCGTGAATTTTCAAAAATAACAAGATTGAAGCGCTATCTGATTTCGTTTTTTGTGTTTAGTATGGCGGTGCAAACGATTATGACCATGGCTCAGTTTTTTGGATTGGAAGCAATTGATTGGTCTATTGGAGTTGATTTCACACCTATAAAAAACTTAGTTGGTTCAGAGTATAAAACTGCAAGAGCTGTTATTATTCAGTCAAGAATGGAAACAGGGATGATTGCAAGTATTTTAGCAATTCAGTTAATTGCTATTCCAGGAGCTATGTTTTTCGCTCGTTTATCTAAGAAAATAGGGAATATTAATGCATTGGTCGCGGTACTGTGTATTTGGGTGTGTATTTGTATTAGTGCTTATGTTTTAACTATTCCATTGCATTTTTATATTTTGGCAAGTGTAGTTGGGTTTGTTATGGGTGGTGTTCAATCGTTGTCACGTTCTACCTATTCTAAATTTTTACCGGATACAGAAGATCATGCCTCTTACTTTAGTTTTTACGATGTATTAGAAAAAATCGGGATGACTATCGGAATTGTAAGTTTCGGTTTCTTAACGGGAGAATTTAATATTAGATACTCTATAATGGCCTTAACAGTCTTTTTTGTTATTGGTTTAATATTATTACTTTTTGTTCCTAAAGAAGAAAAATCAAAAGAAGTATAGCGCCAATTATACTATTGCGTAAATTTGTCCAAAATTTTATTAAATGACGTATGATATTGCCATTATTGGTGGAGGGATTATTGGAGCTGCAACTTTTTATAAGATTCAAAAAGCCTATCCAGATTTAAAAATTCTTTTAATTGAAAAAGAAAAAGGGTTAGCCGACCATCAAACTGGAAATAATTCAGGCGTAATACATTCGGGTTTATATTATAAACCAGGTTCATCAAAAGCGAAATATTGTGTTGAAGGTCGGCATGAGTTGGTAGCGTTTGCAAAAGAGCATGGCGTTGATCATGATGTATGTGGTAAAGTGGTTGTTGCTACAAGTGAAAAAGACTTACCGTTTATGGATCAAATTTTTGAAAATGGAATAGCGAATAACACGGAAGGGTTAAAAAAAATTACAGGAGAAGAAATAAAAGACTACGAACCCGATGTTGTAGGAATTGCCGGAATTTGGGTTCCTTGTACAGGGATTATAGATTATCGACAAGCTACTGAGAAAATGGTTGAGGTTTCATTAAAGCTCCAGCCAAAAAGTAAAATACTTTTAGGTACTGAAGCAAAAGTGTTTCACCATGAAGAAGGACAAACTGTAATAGAAACGACGAAAGGGTCTTTTGCTGCGAAAAATCTTGTTTTTTGCGGTGGCTTACAAGCAGATAGATTGGCTAAAAAGGATGGTGTGAAAATCAAAGAAAAAGTAGTCGGGTTTAGAGGTGATTATTATGAATTAACCGAGCAAGCTAAACACAAAGTAAAGAACCTAATTTACCCAGTTCCTAATCCAGAATTTCCATTTTTGGGAGTTCATTTTACACGTATGACAAATGGCGAGATAGAATGTGGACCAAATGCTGTTTTTACATTTAAACGAGAAGGGTATGGCAAAACAGATTTTAGCTTTCGCGATACTGTAAGTGCTCTTTCGTATGGAGGGACATGGAAGTTATTTCTTAAGAATATCAGTTTTGGTATAAATGAATATAGAAGAGCATTTTCAAAAAAGTTGTTCCTTAAAACGTTGCAAGGGTTAATTCCCTCATTGACAATGGAAGATATAAAGCCAGGTCGAGCAGGAGTCCGAGCTTTGTTGTTAGGAGCTGATGGTGACACAAGAGATGATTTTAGAATAGAATACGGTGTAAATAGTATTCATGTGTTAAATGCTCCTTCTCCTGCGGCAACGGCTTCATTGGCTATTGGAAATGAAATTAAAGAAATGGCTGTAAAACATTTTGGATTAAAGTAGGTGTGTCAAGTGTTTTTGAATAGCCTCTGAATTGAAAAATGTTTAGACTTTAACTATCTGAAAGGTTGAACTTGTATTTGTCAAAAAACATATCCCAGTCCCATAGTAAGTTTTCCAGAACATTATCCAATCGTTTTAAAAGGATTGGACTTGGAGCATTAAGCTGAGAAAAATAGGCGTCTTGATATTGACCTAGCTTGTATTTAAAGAAAACAGCTTTACTCATTCCGTACAATGTGTTTCTGGACGGATGATTAACTTTGTGAATGAAGGAGCTGTATTCGTCAACTATCGCTTTCATGTCTATATAAGCCAGGCCATATACAATGCCAAATTTTTCAATAATCTTTCCTTTTAAAATGATTTCTTCTGACGCAGATAGATGTCTAGACAGATATTTCAAGTTTCCTGCTAATATTATCATTAAAAACTTGTCGCTATCTGTGGTTGAGATTGAAGGAGTTTCTATGAATTCACCATCAGACTTGATATTGTCAACTATGTCAGGGAAGCTGCTTTCAACAACTTGAATTAAGCTATTCACGAAGATATTCGCCGCTTTATCTTCTGTAAGTTTCTTTTTTCCAAATAATGTAGCTAACATAATATTATTCCTATGTGATTACATACAAATCTAACGGTTGATGTTTGCTTTTTGCATAAGCAATGAAGTATGTTCTTAACAAAGTTTTCAACGTGTTGTGAAATAATTACACTTTAGATAAAACATTTAGTTGCTTTATTCGTCATAAAAAAAACAGGAATAACGGTATGGTAAGCAGAATAATGAATAACTTTGCCGACTAAATTTTTCGCTAGAAATGGATAAGAATACAATTATTGGGTTACTGCTAATAGCAGGGATACTTTTTACCTTTACCTTGGTTAATGAGCCTGAGCCAGAAGAACAAGTGTCTAATACAGAACAAGTAATAAAGGATGGTTTGGATAATAATATGGTGGCAGTTGACTCTGCGGATGACTTGGCTAATGATGTTGCTACACTAATTAATTTAGACTCTGTTCCTGAGACTATTAAACAGGATACTGCAATGCTCAAGGAATATATGGATTCTCTTGAAATGGTTGAGAAAATAAAGATAGAATTAAGTCAATCTGCTGCTCAACAAGAGAATTTTGGAATTTTCACACCAGGAGTTATAGGAGAAAATCAGTATTCTACATTAGAAAATGATAAAATAATTGTTCGTTTTTCAAATAAGGGAGGTAGAATTGTTGACGTTAAATTGAAAGAGTACCAATCTTGGAAAGATTATAATGCTGGAGGAACTGATAGTATTCCTATGCAGTTGTTCGAAGAAGAAACTTCAACACAATCATTAAGGTTAGTTCACAATAATGCTGCGGTAGAAACAGGTGATTTATATTTCGAAAAACATGCCCTAAGTGACCATAAGTTAGTTTTCAGAACAAAAACAAGTGATCCAAATAAGTACGTTGAGTATACATATACAATATCCGAAAATAAATACGATGTTGCTTATTCGGTAGCTTTTATTGGTTTAGATGCAGATGTAGCTATGGGAGACGTTAGTCTTACTTGGCAAATGAACGGTTTCTGTACTGAGAAATTAGCAAGTGATGAGAGAATGATAACAACTATAATGTATCGTTATAATGAAGAAGGAAGAGATTACCTTTCTGAAAGTGGGGATGATGAGTTATTGGCGGAAGATTGGGAAGGTAGTATGAATTGGGTGGCCTTTAAGCATAAGTTTTTCTCCTCAGTATTAATAAGTGAAGATGGGGGCTTTAAGTCCGGGCATTTAGTGAAAAAGGAACTAGAGGGAGATATATATACTGATGATTATTATGCTAATCTTACTCTTCCAGCTCAATCAGTATCTAACTACACTTTCTATTTTGGTCCGAACGAGAACGATGAACTTGCTTCATATGGCAACGAAATGGAGGGTATAATAAACCTTGGATGGGGAATATTTCGCTGGGTGAATAAAATAATGATTCAGCCCGTATTTAATATGCTAAGAGGCACAGGTTTGGGAATGGGATTAATAATATTATTGGTTACGCTATTTGTTAAAATTATTATTACTCCTCTTACCTATAAAAATTATAAGTCATCGGCAAAAATGCGTGTATTAAAGCCTGAGATTGACAAAATCAATGAGAAGTACGTGGATAAAAAAGATCCAATGAAAAAGCAACAAGAAACCATGGCGCTCTATAAAGCTACTGGAGTAAACCCTATGGCCGGTTGTTTGCCAATGATTATCCAAATGCCAATTTTACTTGCAGTTTTCCGATTCTTTCCGTCCAGTATTTATTTACGTCATGAGTCGTTTTTATGGGCAGACGATTTATCTTCATTTGATTCCGTATGGGATTTTGGGTTTGATATTCCTCTGTATGGTGATCACATGAGTTTGTTTGCCATCTTAATGGCTATATCCACATTGTTTTATACAATTATGAATAGCAGTCAAATGAATACTAGCCAACCGGGGATGCCAAACATGAAAATTATCATGTACTTTTTTCCGATAATGATGTTGTTCTTCTTCAATAGTTATTCCGCAGGTTTGACTTACTATTATTTATGCGGTAACTTAATGAACATGGCAATAATGTGGGCAATAAAGAAATACATGATTGATGAAGATAAAATACTATTGCAATTGGCAGAGAATAAAAAGAAGCCAAAGAAACAATCTGCTTTTCAAAAACGATTAGAGGATATGTCTAAAAAGCAACAACAAGGTAAAAAGAAAAAATAAAAAAAGGCTCACTTAAGTGAGCCTTTTTTTTGGCAAAAAATTTGCAATACACTTAATAAAAGTAGCTATGAAAAATATAATCTTCTGTATTGTGGTAATAATGTTGTTTGTTATTGGCTGTAAAACCAAATCGGATGTTACCACCACTGGTCCAGAACCTTTAAGTAATCTGGATATTGACCATACAGATGTGAATAGCCCGTTTAGGGTGGATTCTGGATTAGAATTAAATGATACATTGTTTGCGAGTATAGAGAGGGGAGTCTGTTTTGGTAATTGCTCGGCGTATAAAATGCATATTTACTGTGAGGGATTTGTTGCATTAACAGCGCTAAGAGGAAACAAGATGAATGGGTCATTTAGATCTCGTGTTACTCCTGATCAAATGAATTTACTATTAGCAAAAGCTAAAGAAATCAAATTTGAAGAGATGAAATCGGTTTATGATAATAAATCTGTTACAGATTTACCAATGGTTAAAACGTCTATAGTTCTCAGTGGGAAACACAAAAAAGTTAAAAGGAGATATGAGTACCCAAGGGAGATTTTGGAGCTTGAAAAAATGTTCGATAACCTATTGGATGAACTAGAATGGGAAAAAACAAAAGGAGTGATGCTTAATTATTAGGACTAATCGCTTTCTATGTTCTACTGTCTTTAGGAGTTGTTTACCGCTAAAAGTAGTAAAGTAAACGTATAAAAAAGTAATCGTAATTTCATATATTAAATATAAAGCAAAGATATTTAATAGCCAATGTTTGTGTAATAGAAATATATTTCCGTTATTTGCGCTCCCAAAACAGACTACTAAAGAATAAAAAAATATAGAATCATGGCTAGAGCTTGTCAGATAACAGGAAAGAAGGTAATGTCAGGAAACAATGTTTCTCACTCATTAAGAAGAACTAAAAGAAAGTTTTATCCAAATCTTATTACGAAAAAATTTTTCATTCCAGAAGAGGATAAGTGGATTACATTAAAAATAGCTACTTCTACATTAAGAACTATCAATAAAAAAGGTATTTCTGCTGTGCTTAAAGAAGCAAAGGTGAATGGAACGATGTAAAATTTTATTGTATTTGATAAAATACCTTGTTGCTGTTGTGACAAGGTATTTTTGTTTATAGCTATGTGTAAAATAATTTTCACTTTTTTATTACTTGTTTCATTTGTATGGAAGAAGAAAGTTATTTAGACAAATAGATTTTTAAATTAGCCAACTTTTTATTAAAATTAAGGTCTTATTTATATAAAAATCATAACATGAAAAAAAGGATACTCTTATTACCCTTATTAATGTTAACATTAGCAACATCAGCCCAAGTTGCGTCGAGTTGTCAAACTACATATACTGATACGCTTAAATATGTTGACCAAATGAAAACATCTAGTTGGACTGCAATACCAGTAAATGTGATTAATGATGGAGGCGCCTATGGATATGCGGGTTTTGGACAGAGATTTGAAGCTCCAGATTCTGTAAAGGTTTTAGGATTCAGTTTTAGGGGGTTTGTTTACTCAGGAGCTTCTGATACGGTTGTGTGTAGGTTATATACTGCCGATAGTTTTGGTTTTCCGGATGTTCAAGTTGACTCTGTGATTCATACGGTTCCTTTAGTGGCAGGTTTTACCAGTCCTTTGGATGCTGCTGCAATTATGAATACGGTTATGTTTGGTTCAGGTCATATATTAGAAGGTGACTATATTGTTACGGTAGAAAATTTTGCTAGCTCAGATATGTATCTTGTTCGAAATGCTGTTGGTGATGGAGCAGGGGAGGATTTATGTCTGACTTATTACAGAGGTTTGTCAGATGCTAGTTTTGATGCGTGGTACTCAACTTTTTCTTTTGGAGCTGGTTGGGATTTTGATATGCCGTTTGAACCAATAATTGAGTATTCATTTGATTCAGAATTAACAATTTCAGCAGACTCTATTTGCGGTTATGATACACTAATTGTATTCGATACGATTGTTTCATTCGATGATTCTGTATTGTATAATAAAATGTATAACCCGAATTTCGCGTCTTATACAGGGTATAATACTTCGGTTAATTATGATTATGGTGATGGAGTGTCTAATGGAACCGGAATGCATGTTTATAGTGCGAGCGGAAGCTTCGTAGTTTCAGCGTTAGATACAATTCTTGCTTCGGGTTGGACAAATAATAGTTTTGTTTCGACTTGTAGTGATCTTGTTTTTGTTGAAGCTGCTGCATCTTTAGGGTCAGATACAACAATTTGTATGCAAAGTTCTATGATTCTTTCACCGGGTGTTTTTGATACGTATTCTTGGAATACTGGTCAGTTGACAGATTCAATAATAGTGGGTCCCATTTTGAATCCTGGTGTCATTACATATACTGTTGATGTAACATCAGCTTTATGTAATTCAACGGCATCTATTGCGATAACATTTGACAATTGCATAGGCATAGAAGAAATGAAGAATCATAAATTAAATGTATATCCTAACCCATCCAATGATAATTTCACTATTAACACTGAATTTACAGAGAACTATGAATTAAAAATTTACGATAATCAAGGTAAAATCGTAATGGTTCAGGAAATGATAGGAACAGTTAAAAACATTGATGTTTCAGTGCTTGAACAAGGTGTATATATTCTTACAATTTCAGACGGAAATCAAGTTGTACGTAAAAAGCTGCAAATATTAAGATAAGTTGTTGTTAGAATAAAAATAATAATTATCTTTGCAGCCCGAGTAAAATTAGAGCAAAATGGCTAAGAAAGGAAATAGAATACAAGTAATACTAGAATGCACTGAGCATAAACAGTCTGGAGTGGCTGGAACATCTAGATATATTACAACGAAGAATAGAAAAAATACTCCTGACAGAATTGAGTTGAAAAAATTCAATCCAATTTTAAAGAAGTACACAGTTCATAAAGAGATTAAATAATTAAGCGATGGCAAAGAAGCAAGTAGCATCACTGCAAAAAGGTGGAGGAAAGCAACATTCAAAAGTTGTGAAGATGGTAAGGTCTCCTAAGACAGGGGCTTATTCATTCAAAGAAGAAATTGTACACAATAACAAAGTAAAAGATTGGTTCGCTAAGAGCTAAATTGCTTTATTGTTATTGAATGATATTTAAGCTTCTTCCGTAATTCGGGAGAAGCTTTTGTTCGTTTTTAGAGAACGAGTTAATCATTAAAGAAACAACTATGGGTTGGAAAAGTTTTTTTACACGCGAAAAAAAAGAGGATTTAGACAAAGGTCTTGAAAAAACGCAGAAAAGTTTTTTATCGAAGTTGGCCTCATCTGTAGCTGGAAAGTCTAAAGTTGATGAAGAAGTTTTAGATAGTTTGGAGGAAATTTTGGTTTCTTCTGATGTAAGTGTTGAAACAACGTTAAAAATCATTGATAAAATTGAAGAACGTGTTTCTCGCGATAAATACGTGAGTACTTCGGAGCTAAATGGAATTCTTAAAGAGGAGATCGCAAATTTATTAAGTGAAAGTAATATTGGTGAGTCCACCGATTTTGAAATTCCTAAAATTGATAACAACCCATATGTTATTATGATTGTTGGCGTTAACGGAGTTGGGAAAACCACAACAATAGGAAAACTCGCTTATCAATTAAAAAAGAAAGGCTTAAAAGTAGTCCTTGGTGCTTCCGATACTTTTAGAGCTGCAGCAGTGGATCAACTAAAAATTTGGGCAAAACGAGTAGATGTCCCAATTATAGAACAAGGTATGGGAGCTGATCCCGCTTCTGTTGCTTTTGATACTTTAGAAAGTGCTAAAGCACAAGGAGCCGATGTGGTGTTAATAGATACTGCTGGACGTTTGCACAATAAAATTAACTTGATGAATGAGCTAACCAAAATCAAGCGCGTTATGGATAAAATAATTCCAGGTGCTCCGCATGATGTTATGTTAGTTTTGGATGGTTCTACCGGTCAAAATGCAATTGAACAAGCAAAACAATTTACCGCAGCAACTGAAGTCACTTCTTTAGCGATGACAAAACTAGATGGAACTGCAAAAGGTGGTGTTTTAATTGGAATTACAGATCAATTTAAAATACCGGTAAGATATATAGGTGTTGGAGAAGGGCTGGAGCATTTACAAGTATTTAATAAGCACGAATTTGTTGATTCCTTATTCAAGGGGTCTGATATGGAATAGATCATGAAAACGAAGACACTAAAAAAAAATAAAGTCAACGTAGTAACTTTGGGTTGTTCTAAAAACATCTTCGATTCAGAATTGTTGATGGCGCAGTTAAAAGCGAATAAGTTTGAAGTTGAACATGAAGCGCAACAGGATGATTCCGAAATTGTAATTATTAATACGTGCGGTTTTATTGATACAGCTAAGGAGGAGTCAATAAATACGATTGTGCGTTATGTTGAAGCTAAAAAGGAAGGTCAGGTAGATAAAGTTTATGTTACCGGTTGTCTATCTCAAAGATATAAAGGGGATTTAGAAAAGGAAATTCCAGAAGTTGATGCTTATTTTGGGACAAAAGATTTACCAAAATTGTTGAAGACTTTAAAAGCTGATTATAAACATGAATTGGTCGGCGAAAGACTTTTAACGACACCAACGCATTACGCTTATTTTAAAATAGCTGAAGGCTGCGATAGACCTTGTTCATTCTGTGCTATTCCAATAATGAGAGGTAAGCATAAATCGACTCCAATTGAGCAATTAGTAGAACATGCAAAATCTTTAGCTGCCAAAGGAGTAAAGGAGTTGATGCTTATTGCTCAAGATTTAACTTATTATGGTTTAGATATATACAAAAAGCGAAATCTTTCAGGATTATTGGAAAAGTTAGTTGCAATTGAAGGTATAGAATGGATTCGTTTGCACTATGCTTATCCTGCAGGTTTTCCAATGGATGTGCTAGATGTAATGGCGAAACACGATAAAGTTTGTAGTTATTTAGATATGCCGCTTCAACACGGTTCTACGAAAATACTTAAAGCTATGCGACGAGGTATTACTAGAGAGAAAACGGTTGAACTCGTAAATAAAATTAGAGAGAAAGTTCCAAACATAGCTATTCGAACAACGCTTATTGCAGGGTATCCTGGTGAGACAGAGGAAGATTTCCAGGAAATGTATGATTGGGTGGAAGAAATGAAATTCGACCGTTTAGGTGTGTTTCCATATTCTCACGAAGAAAATACCCATGCCCATAATTCAGAAGACGATGTCTCTGAAGAGTTAAAGAAGGAACGAGCTGAACAAATTATGGAATTGCAATCAGGGATTTCATACGAACTGAATCAAGAGAAGGTAGGCAAAACTTTCAAAGTGTTATTTGATAAAGTCGAAGGGGATTATTTTATTGGCCGGACTGAATTTGACTCTCCGGATGTTGATAACGAAGTGCTTGTCAAAAAAGTAGACACATACATTCGATTAGGTGATTTTACTGATATCAAGATTACTTCCGCGGATCATTATGATTTGTATGGTGATGTGGTTGAGTCAGTTTAAAAGGTCATTTATGTTTAAACTACTCTTTTTATTATTTCCAATTTTTCTAAGTTATACCGCTTTTAGTCAGTCTTACACCTCTTATTTTACGGGTAATTCTACGGATGTCGTAACTGCTCCTTTTGGAGGTGTTTGTATAATGGGAGGTGCTACCGAACACGACGAAGCCATGAAATGGTTTTTGGAGCAAGCAAATGGAGGGGATATATTGGTTCTAAGAACTAGTGGTTCGAATGGATACAACAACTATTTGTATTCTCAATTAGGAATTGGAGTTAATTCGGTAGAGACAATTGTATTTAATAACGCTACAGCGAGCAATGATCCGTATGTACTTCAACAAATTCAAAATGCAGAAGCAATCTGGTTTGCTGGTGGTGATCAATGGAATTATGTTTCCTATTGGAGAAATACATCTGTAGATAGCCTAATTAACTTGGCACTAGTAAACAAGAAAATTGTTATTGGCGGAACAAGTGCTGGAATGGCAATTCAAGGCGGGTATTACTTTTCTGCTGAAAACGGAACTGTTACATCCGCGACTGCTCTCAATAATCCATATGATTTTGATGTAACAGTAGATTCTACCAAGTTTTTGGTTAATGATTATTTAGGTGACGTTATAACAGATACCCATTATGATAATCCAGATAGAAAAGGAAGGCATATTACCTTCTTAGCAAGGATTTTTATGGATTATGGTGTTCAAGCAAAAGGAATAGCATGTCAAGAATATACAGCAGTCTGCATAGACACGAATGGATTGGCAAAAGTTTATGGTGAATACCCAGCGTATGATGAAACCGTATATTTCTTGCAAACAAATTGTGAATTACTTGATATTACACCCGAAGAGTGTTCACCGAATAATCCATTAGATTGGAATAAAGGAGGTGAAGCAGTAAAAGTTTATGCGGTAAAAGGAACAATGACAGGTATTAATACATTTGATTTATCAGATTGGCAAACAGGAAGTGGAGGAGTTTGGGAAAATTGGTACGTAAATAATGGAGTATTGATTGAAGAGTTAGGTTCCCAAATTAATTGTTCATCAGTTGGGGTTAATGAAAACGCTATAGAGTCAGAATTGCAATTGTATCCAAATCCGATAAGCGATAAATTGTCAATCAGAACTAATAAAGAAATAAACAGTATAGAAATCTTTGATATAAAAGGAACGATTCTTTTTAAAGCCCAGGGTTTGAATAAAATGGAAATGAATTTAAGTTTATCCAGATTGGATGCGGGTATATATTTTGTTAAAATCAAGTTATTGAATGAAATGCTGTTAGAAAAGGTTGTTAAAATATGAGGCTTTAAATCTGCTATAAAACCCTTAGTAAAAAGTTAATCCAAGTCCAATTTTACCTGGTATTCGTTTTTTAATGTTTTTTGATGAATTTATTTTGAACCACTTTGTTCAAATATATTTTCGATTCAACGCATTGAAAATTTAATCTGTTGGGTAGCTCCGAAAATAAGGGAATGCCTCCGCCTAACAAAGTAGGGATTATTGTAATCGTCATTTCATCTATTAAATCTTCCTTTAAGAAACCCTGTATAGTCGCTCCGCCGTCTATGTATAAGTTATAGCATCCTTTGCCATGTATTTTCCCCAAAATTTCCTTTAATGACCCTTTTGCTAATTGAGCTTTGTCCTTAAAATTTTCGGAAATTTCGTTTAGCGTGTTGCTTAACACAAAGACTGGAATTTGATAGGGCCAATCCATATCAAATCCACACACAGTTTCAAAAGTCTTTCGTCCCATAACAAGAGCGTCTATTTTAGAGATGAATTCACCGTATCCCATGTCAATATTATTAGGGTTTGGGATTGAGTGTAGCCAGTCTATACTTCCGCTTTTATCAGCTATACAGCCATCTAAGCTGGTCGCTATAAATACTTGGTTCTTTCCCATCGCATAATTATTTAATCTCCTTTTCCCCATTACTATGTAAAGCAAACCTTCCTTTATCTTTAGAATGAACTACTTCCTTTTCTGCCCATGGCCAACCACCAAATTGAGTTTTACCATAATCATTAATAGCTTCTCTAATTTCTTCTTGCGTATTCATTACAAAAGGACCGTGCTGTGCAACAGGTTCTCCAATTGGTTTTCCCTCAAGAATTAAGAAATAAGCATCTTCATTTCCGTTATAAAACGATATGTTTTCACTTGCCTTCAGTTCAATTACATGATTCGCCGAAATTGTTTGCCCTTCTAGTTGTACATTCTCTCCTTTATAAAAGAAAACAGAACGATTGGCTTCACTGCTTGTTTTAGGTAAAGTCCAATTGGCACCAGCCTCCATCTTTATGGTAAAAACACTAACTAAATTGTTTGGGTTTGCAGCCCAAGAATTCGGAGTAGGCTTTAAAGAATTAATTGTATTTATTTTACCTGCAATAATTTGAATTGATGTGGTTTTATTTGATTCATCTTTATGATTGAGTTCAGGAATATCTTCAGCCCATAACATTTTAAAATGAGGTTCGACCATTTTAGATACTTTAGGTAGGTTTAACCAGATTTGAAAAATTTCCAAAGGGTTGCTGTTGTTTTCTTCAAGTAATGGAAACATTTCAGAATGTTGAATGCCTTTTCCAGCAGTCATCCATTGAACATCACCCGCCATAAAACGACCAGAAGCTCCTAAGGAATCAGAGTGATCTACAACACCTTCTTTATTTATCGTAATAGTTTCAAAACCTCTATGTGGATGATAGGGAAAGCCTGGTATTTTCGAACCGTGATACATTCTCCAACCATCTTTTATAACAAAATCTTGACCTATATTTCTCCCTTTTAAATCTTCAGAATTTACTCCCATATCTAAGTTTCCTTCTGGATATTCGTCTCTATGATAGGCACAAAAGAGAAATGGGTCTTGCGTTTGCCAAGGAAATCCTAATGGACTTATGTTCTTGATTGTTGACTTATTCATTTCATTCGTTTTAGTATAGGTTCGCCAACTTTCTGATAAACGAAGTTAGCGGGATTTTTGTTTGCGTTACATAGTTGGGCAATAATTATTTAAGGAAATATCCAAAAGGAACTTATTTACTGAACCTTAAGGATTCAGATGGATTAATTTAGTTCTCCATTATCTATCATCAACTTTAATTTTAGTCCAGCAGCGACAGACAAGCTGTCAAGTATTTCACCATCTAAAATCATTTGATAGAATTCATCAAAAGGAAGCTTTTTGATTTCAATTTCTTCATCTTCTTCAGGTTCTGGATCAAATTGTTCTAACCCTCTTGCAAGGTATATATAGGCTACTTCATCTGTTGCTGAATTACTCAACACCATTTCCTGAATTAAATCCCACCTTTTGGCCTTTAATCCAACTTCCTCTAGCAATTCCCTTTTTGCAGATTTTAAGGGAGGTTCTTTAAGTGCTCCACCACCTTCTGGAATTTCCCAAGTGTATGTGTGCAACGGATATCGATATTGTCCAACAATCCATGTATTCATGTCATCATCTAAAGTAATTATACCAATTGCAAGATTCTTAAAATGCACAGTACTGTAAGTGCCATCTACACCCCCTGGGTTTATCACCTCACTATGATCAACTCGTATCCAAGGAGATTCATATGCCGTTTTTGTGTTTTTTGTTTTCCAAGGTCCGTGTTCTTTCATAGATTGCAAAATAGATTTATCTTTGATAAAGATAAAAATATATATCACAGAAAAATGCAATTCAAAGTTGGAGATAAAGTTCGGTTTTTAAATGAAGTAGGAGAAGGTAAGGTCATAGAGATTCTATCAGCTAATAATGTTCTAGTCGAAAACCAAGACGGTTTTGATTACCAGTATGCTATTACTGATTTGGTTTCAACGGCGCCAAAAGAAGACTATAAACTGGAAGGGATTGAACATGTAGAATCTGTAAATGAAAAAGTACAAGCTGAATCAAAATCGAAAAAATTGGATGAGTTTTATAAAAAGTTCAATCATTTAGACAAAATTAATAAGGAAGAGCACGAAATTGATTTACATATTGAGGAGCTTATTGATTCCCATCGTGGAATGTCTAATTCTCAAATTTTAAGTGTTCAAATGGCTAATTTTAATCGAGAGCTAAATGTAGCAATACGACAGGGCTCTAAAAAGTTAATAGCTATACACGGCGTTGGAGAAGGTGTCCTCAGAGCAGAAATAAGAAAAGAAATTCACTATAATTACCCAGAATTTCAGACCCATGACGCAAATTACAAGAAGTATGGCTATGGAGCAACAGAAATTCTGTTAAAATGAGTTTAGTTTTCGTTAATGAGTTTAACGCTCATTAAAAGCGATGTTTTAATTATGGCTTCATCTTCGGTAAAAGCTTTATCTAGATTCATGTTTGCATATGTGTTAAAAGATTGATTATGAATAAATTGATCTAATACAGCATTTTCATTTACGACCAAATTAATGATATTGCTTCCGTCTTCTACCGTCATTAATTCACCAATTTTAACAGCATTATGCGGAGCTGAAACATTATTAGGGTCTTGCAAAATAAATTGACTAGGATCTGAAACACTACTATCTGTCAAGAAAACTTCAACATTTTCCAACATTCCAAAATCACAATCTGTAATGTTAGTTAATTCCATAGTAACAGATTTGGGTCTAATGTCATACACTAGATGTGCATATGGATTAGGATTTTGAGTAGGTACAAATGATTCGAAATTAATAGGCCCTAAAATGCCTAACGAGACGCAATTTCCAATACCCCCAAAATTAAATTGATCATTTGGGATAACCAATGTAATGGTTTCCACCAATTCAAATTCAGTTACTTCATATTCAACATTATTACCATTTAATTGTTCTAGCTTTTTTTTACAGCCGCTAAAAATAATGGAAACGAGAACAAGTAATACAATTGAATATTTCATGAGAAAGCTAGGTTTTGAATGCATAAATATAACATCTATTTATGAGATTTAAAATTATGGGTACTTTATTTGATTGAAATTTTTAATAATCAGGCAACTAGCTATAACCAACGGTGTCTGTAATTATACAAATTAGGATACACTGAGTATATCAATTGACATATCTTTAGACAACTCCAATTTGGATGGCTATCTTGCAGATTGCAAGATGATCACCGAAGAGGAATTAATAGAAGGCTGTAAGAAAGGTAAGCGATGGGCTCAAGCAGAGCTATATAGTCGTTATTCTGCTTCTATGCTTGGTGTTTCCATGCGTTATTGCCGTAACATGTCGGAAGCTGAAGATGCTCTTCAGGAGGCTTTTATTCGCATATTCAAATATGTGAAAAATTTCAAAGGAAGACATGAAGGGTCTTTGAGTGCTTGGATTAAGACGATTGTAGTTAATACCACACTAAGTCATAACCGAAATAATAAAAAACATCATTATACAGAAGATATCGATGATGTGCACGTTAGCGCTGACCCTGTGCCGTTATTTGATGACGAAGTTGATGTGTCTAGAAGAAAACAGGAAGCGATAATGAGAGGAATGCAAAAGTTGCCGGTTGGTTATAGAACGGTATTCAATTTATATGTAGTTGAAGGGTACACGCATAAAGAAATAGCAGAGATTTTGGATATTTCTGAAAATACTTCAAAATCTCAATTGTCAAAAGCTAGGAAGTATTTGAGAAAACTACTAGGAGTAGAAGAGGATTTATAAACTTTAATATAAAAAAAATGGAAATTAACGACTTTGACAAATTAGTTAAAGAACAGATGTCAAAAATGGAGGTTGTGCCTTCCACTGGCATCAAGAAAGCGCTTGCGTTCAAAATGTTCTTCAACAATTTATTCTTATTCCATAAAATTAAATTGGTTGCCGCATTGTTCCTTATTAGTAGTGGTGTTTACCTTGGTGTCAATTATTCAGAGAATGGAGCATCTTCATTTTCAGAAGGAAAAAATGAGGTAGTTAAGGAGGAGATAGATGTTAATAATAGCTCTATTCAAAACAATAATTTGGCGGATTATTCAGTAAAAAATGCAAGTAATTCGGAAGATAATCTACAGAAAGAAATTGCTCCAAAACAAAATATAAAGTCTGGTAATATAAATAAAGAAGAGCCAGAGAGCATGTTTTCTTCGGATGCGGGTAAAGAGAATGAGACAAAAGAGACGAATCATTTGGTGAAAAATACTACTGAAAAATTAATTGCATCAGATCAGAAGCAAGCAACATCTATTAAAAGTGTTGCAAATGATACGCAGGTAATAGCCGAAGAACCTGACGATAAAGAAATTTCAGAAAGTCCTAATTCTAAAAGCGCTATTGTGGGGTCTAATGAATCGAATTCTACCGCATTTAATTCAGATAATAATTTTTCTTCGGAAACAATAATATCTGAGGAAGCTTCCATTCAAAAATTTGATATAATAAATCCAGTAGTTATTGAAACGGAAATAGTATTGAATGATTTGTTGCCAAACCCTATCGTTATTCAACCTATAGATGATTATGTAACGAACCCTAAGAAAAGAGGTTTTACAATTGACGCATATTATTCAACCCTTAATAAAGTTGATATTGATAATACGCTGGATGATGATTTATCAGAATATCATTGGGATTTTTACAAAGAACACGATTATGTGAAAACTGGGTCAAGAGGTGGAGTAAACATAAATTATAATTGGAATAATTTTAAAATAGGTTCTGGAATTCAACTGAGTACACTAAGAGATTATAAGTCTATTTATAAATATTATTTTATGCAAGGATCATCATCTGGAGGCATTACCATACCAACTGTGTCTAGTGCTGTTGTTTATGGTGAAGATACTGCCCAGGTTTTTTATGCTGATCCATTGAACAATGAACTACATAAAGAAATCGAAAATGAATATAACACCTATACCTATTTAAAAGTGCCCTTGACTTTGGGCTATGAGTTTGATTTTAAATATTTGTCGTTAGAACTAAATGCAGGCGTTGAATATGGTCATTTAATTAATTCAAGCGGTGTAGAAGTTAAACGTGGTAATGTAGTAAATGATCCAGTGCCCGTTTATTTTTATAGTGACAAATACATTGGAATGATGTCACGTAAAAGCGAAAGTTTAAACAAACATCAATTTGCAATTTTGGCGAATGCAACATTAAGAGTGCGTCTATCTCCATCTTTTGATTTGTATTCATCCGTTAACTATACGCAATCAAAATCGGGTATTTATCATGATAATTACTTTATGCAGAAAACGTACAAAAATTATGGAGCGAAAATTGGTGTAACCTATTACCTTAATAAAAGATTAAAACTTAAGGAAACTACGCGTACTAGTTTTTAATATATGAAAAGGTTTTATTGGTTAATACTATCTCTATTTATTGTGCATGGAATTTCTAATGCCCAGTTATCCACAAACAGCAATGTTTCAGCTAGTTTTTTGGTGCAAAACACATTGCTTGGCGGTGGAGTTTCTGCTACTAATGTTTCTTATAATGGCGATGTTGATGCTATAGGATCCTTTATTGGAACCAACTGCAACATAAGTCTTAATTCAGGTGTTATCATGACCACTGGAACTGTTGAGAATTCAACAACTCTTTTAGGTGATCAGCAAGGGCCTTTTGGACCAAATGATAATCCGGGCGCAGGATTGGATAATTCAGCAAGTGGAGATGGTTTATTAGATGGTTTAAGCTCTGCTTCGACAGAGGATGCAGCTATTTTAGAGTTTGACTTTGAAGCAGTGGGATCATCCATTTCCTTTCGCTATGTATTTGCTTCAGAGGAGTATTTAGAATACGTGAATGCAGGCTACAATGATGTATTTGGATTCTTTATTACAGGTCAAAACCCCAACGGAGGAAATTATTCAAGTACAAATATTGCTTTAATCCCAGGCACTTCAACTCCGGTTACGATTGATAATTTAAATAATATTTCCAATAGTCAGTATTACAATAATAACGGTGATGGAAATAGTGCGCCACAAAACGCTGATAATACAGTGGTTCAGTATGATGGATTTACAGACGTTCTAACCGCTTCAGCAGATGTTGTTTGTGGCCAAGTTTATCACATTAAAATAGCGATAGCAGATGCTGGGGATGGTCAATATGATTCTGGTGTGTTTTTGGAAGCGCAAAGTTTTACAAGTGTGTCTCCTATATCTGTCAATAGTCAAGTTACAACAGTAGGAAATTTACCCGCAAATCAAATTATGGAAGGCTGTGGGGCCGCTGAAATACAATTTATTAGGGCAGATTCAATAAACTTCAATCAAACGTTTTCACTTTCCTATGGAGGTAGCGCATCCAATGGGGTAGATTATACTTCTTTACCCAGTACAATTACTTTTCCAGCTGGTCAACCAGCTCAATCTCTAAATATTACGTCTATTTATGATTTATTAGCGGAAGGCACAGAGTCTCTTTCCATTACAATTACCTATTCTGGCGATTGCGGTCAAAATCAAACGGAAACAATTACTTTATGGATTGTTGATCAATCTCCCCTTACCTTAAACTTATTGGATCAAGTTGTTGTAGATTGCTCAAATGGAGATCCATTGAATTTAATAGCCACACCATCAGGAGGGAATCCAGCTTATTTCCATGTATGGAGTACGGGTGAAACCACTTCCTTTATCAATGTAAACCCTCTTGTTACGACAACCTATTACGTTACCGTTACGGATGAATGTGGTTACCAATCAGTTTATGATAGTATTGAAGTTGTAATACCTATTAATCCACCTTTACTATTAGAGGTAAGCAATGATACTTCAGTTATGTGTCCGAATTCACCGGTGGATTTGTTTTCTGCAGTTACTGGAGGAGCAGGTGGATACAGTTGGTCGTGGAGTAATGGAAGTTCTCAACAAGACATTTCTATACAAACAATGGAAACTAACCAGTATGATTTGACAGTCACAGACATGTGCGGAGCATCCGTATCTAACAGTATTTTGGTAACAATACTACTTCCTGTAATTACAGCTCAGCCATATGGTGCGACATCAATTTGTCCAGGAGAATCAGCAGAAATTGGCGTGTTGGTTTCTAATGGAACTGGAGTGTATGACTATAATTGGAGTACCGGAGAAACTACTTCTGAAATTGTTGTAGAACCAACATCCTCAACCATTTATTATGTAAGTATTACTGATAGCTGTGCAGCTCATTATGAAATTGTGGAAAATGTTGCTATAAATGTGGATAGACCAATTGCCGAATTTATTTTAGGGGCAGATAACATTGTCATAAAGAAGCCGGTTAGCTTTATTAATCAATCAGAAGGTGCAATTAGTTACTATTGGGAATTTGGGAATAATGAGTTCTCAACAGAGGTAGATCCAATGACGACTTATTACAATGATGGCGCGGTAACAGTAATGCTAGTTGCAGAAGATCAAGCAGGATGTTTAGATACAGTCTATCACACCTATTATGTTCAACCTGAAATGATATTTTTTGTACCGAATGCATTTACACCCGATGGAGACGGAAAAAATGATTATTTCTTTGGTGAAGGTGTTGGTGTAAAAGATTATGAAATGAGAATATTTAACCGTTGGGGAGAAATGATTTATCATTCTGTAGAAAAAAGAGATACTTGGGATGGAAGAGTAAATGGAATTATATCGCCTAATGGAGTTTATATTTGGAAAATTCTGCTAACAGGCTATGATGATACAGAGTATGAAAAAACAGGCCATGTATCTTTAATTAGATAACACTTCTAATAATATTGGATCTTTATTTTCGTTTATTTGTTTTATGAAAATAGTGACTTTATTTCTTGTCGTATTTTGTTTTAACTGTTGTTCAAATGGTCAAGATAGCGTTACCAAAATTGATGAATATTATACTGGTCATGCTATTGATACCTTACCTAGTGTCTCGCATGGGAGCGTTTCTAATGGTAGTTTGGAACATGGAAAGTTAATTCCTTATTATGGAAGTAACTACTCTTATTTCGATACTACAAGTTACTTTTCAGGTAGAGCATTTTTACATGAGGATGTATTAGCCTTCACTTTAAACGCCTACAAAAAATTGGAGAATGTGTCAGATCGATTTTATAAAATAATGGAATGCGCTAATAAAAAGGGAGGGAAATTGTTTCCGCATCAAACTCATCAGAATGGGACCAGTATCGATTTTATGATGCCGCTAATAAAAGCCCATAAGCCATACTATAAACTTGACGAAACAGGCGTTAATCACTATTGGTTAACGTTTGATGATGATGGAAAGTATTCCGAAGATAAATCTGTAGAAATTGATTTTGAAGCAGTTGCCCAGCATATATTACTATTAAATGAAGCGGCTAACAGAAAAGGTTGGGAGGTTAAGAAGGTTATTATTAAAATCGAGTTAAAAGATGAATTGTATGCAACTCCCTCCGGTAAAAAGCTCAAAGCAAAAGGGATATACGTAGTGAAAGGGTTGCCCAGATTGATTAATGAGCAACATGATGATCATTATCACATTGATTTTGCTAAAGTATAATCTTTCTTTAAGGAGACTATGGTGAAAATAAAAAAGGGCTAGTTAGAAAAACCTGTTATACTCTTCCCGGATAAATTTTCAAAGCTTCCTCCAAACAAACAACAGCATTCACCAAAGATTCTTTGTTAAGTACATATGCAATTCTAACCTCCTGCTGTCCCGCTCCTTTTGTAGCGTAAAAACCGGTTGCAGGAGCAAGCATTACTGTTTGTCCGTTATAATGAAAATCTTCTAGTAACCATTGGCAAAATTTATCCGAATTATCAATTGGTAATTTTGCAATTGCATAAAAAGCACCTTTAGGTTTAGGACAAGTAACACCTTCAATTTTATTCAAACCATCAACTACAATGTCTCTTCTTTCAACGTATTCTTCAATAACATCATCAAAGTAGCTTTGAGGAGTTGCCAAAGCAGCCTCACCCGCTATTTGACCAAAAGTAGGAGGGCTTAATCTAGCTTGACCAAATTTTAAAGCCATAATCATAAGCTCTGCGTTTTTACTAATTAAAGCGCCAACCCTTGCTCCGCACATACTGTATCTTTTAGAAACAGAATCAATCAAAACAACATTATTTTCAATTCCTTCTAATTGTAAACAAGAATAGTGTTCAGCACCATCGTAACAAAATTCACGGTAAACTTCATCTGCGAATAAAAACAAATCGTATTTTTTTACAATATCTCGAAGTGTTTCTAACTCTTCCTTACTGTATAAATATCCCGTAGGATTACCTGGGTTGCAAATCAAAATACCTTTCGTTTTTGGAGTAATCAATTTTTCAAACTCACTAATTGGAGGAAGAGCAAACCCATCTTCAATTTTTGCAGTTACCGGCACTACATTTACACCTGCAGTAACACCAAATCCGTTATAGTTTGCATAAAAAGGCTCCGGAACAATTAATTCATCACCTGGTTCTAAGCAGGTTTGAAAAGCAAATATTAAAGCTTCCGAGCCACCAGTTGTGATCATTATTTCATTGTTTGGATTCAAATTAATTCCAAAGTTTTTATAATAATCAGAAAGCCCCTCTCTATAAGATTGAAAACCTGCAGAGTGACTGTATTCCACCACTTTTAAATCAAGATTTTTCATTTTATCAAGTACAACCTGAGGTGTTTCAATGTCTGGTTGTCCGATGTTTAAATGATGCACCTTTTTTCCATCCTTTTTCGCTTGCTCCGCATAAGGAACTAATTTACGAATAGGTGAGGCTGGCATTGAATGGGCTTTACTTGCTATTTTAGGCATGTCATTGTCGTTTGGTTGTTTCGGCGGCAAAAATATTAAAATTACACATATTTCAAATAATAAAATGCCATTTATCAAGTGCCATACAAAAATATATTATTGCCATTCATTATACCGGACTGTGTCATTCAGAACACAATTTTACTGAAAATTTATTTTCAGTGTAAAATGAAGTGATGAATCTTTTGTCGAGAACACTTATGTTGAAGTGATAAATCTAGGTGCTGAATTATGGTAATTCTGTTTAAAAACACTTTCTTCCTTATTTATTAACAAAGTATTGATTTACTCAATACGATTTCTTAATTTTAGGGTTCCGAAATTTTTATATCCATATAGGAATATGTACTTAATATTTGATACCGAAACAACCGGTCTCCCAAGAGACTTTAAAGCGCCAATTACGCATACAGATAATTGGCCACGTTGTGTGCAAATTGCATGGCAATTGCACGATGGTATGGGGAATTTAATTGAATCAAAAGATTATTTGATTCAACCAGAAGGGTATGATATCCCTTATGAAGCAGAGAAAATTCACGGTATATCTACGGACCTGGCAATGGAGCAAGGAATTTCTTTGAAGGATATGCTAACTGAGTTCAAAAAAGTATTGGGGAGAGCAAAATTTATTGTTGGTCAAAACCTGAAGTTCGATACTAATGTGGTGGGCTGCGAGTTTGTTCGTGAAGAGATTGAGAATAATTTGCAGGAGATGCCTGTTTTGGATACTTGTACAGAAGATACAGCTGCGTTATGTGAAATTCCTGGTGGTAGAGGAGGTAAATTTAAATTACCAACGTTAACAGAATTACATCAATATTTGTTTAATCAACAATTTGGAAGTGCGCACAATGCAACTGCCGATGTAGAAGCTACCACTCGTTGTTTTTTGGAGTTAATTAGACTGAGAAACTACTCTTCCCTTCAGCTTGAGCAAGATGAAAAGTATTTTATTGAATTTACGCAGACAAATACTTCTTCAATCGAAAAAATTGGCATAAAACATTTAAATCTTAAAGCAGAAAGCGAAAAAATTCGTAAAAGAAAAGAAGCTGAAGAGGGTGGTGGAGAAGTTTATGTTGATACATCAGAAAACCTCAAGCGTTTAGAAAATGTTACTTTTTCTCATTTACATAACCATACACAATTTTCTATACTAGAGTCAACTACCAAAGTTGATGCTTTAATTCACAAAGCTGCCGAATTTAGAATGCCCGCGGTTGGCATGACAGATAGAGGAAATATGATGGCTGCTTTTCATTTTGTAGCAGCTGGAGCAAAGCATAATAAAGGCATTAAAGTTAAAATTAAAGCACTAGAAGAACAACTAGTAAGGGGTAAAATAATTGAGTCTTCTGAAAACGAAAAAGGTGAAACAATCGAAACAGAAAGAGCCTTAAAAGACAGCGAAATAGATTCTTTTACATTTGATGTTGAAGATTTAAAGCAGCAAATTGTTTTACCAATTGTTGGAAGTGAATTTTATGTTTGTAAAGACCGTAATGATAAAAAGGTTAAGGACAATGGATACTTGGTTCCAATGCTTGCCAAAAATAAAAATGGATATCACAATATTTCAAGAATGTCATCCGCAGGGCATGTGGAAGGCTTTTATTATGTTCCTCGAATTGATAAAGATGTTGTTGAAAAATTCAAAGCAGATGTTATTGTATTAACTGGTGGTGTAGATGGAGAAATTCCTCAAATGATTTTAAATGTTGGGATCAAGCAAGCAGAAGAATCTTTTGTTTGGTGGCATACAACATTTGGCGAAGATTTTTACGTCGAGTTAAATAGACATGGTCTAGATGAAGAGAGGTTAGTTAATGATACATTAATAAAGTTTGCTAAGAAATATGGTGTAAAGTGCATTGCAGCAAACAATAATTTTTATTTAGAGCAAGAAAGTTCTGTTTCGCATGATATTTTAATGTGTGTTAAGGCAGGAGAAAAACAAGCTACACCCATAGGTAGAGGAAAAGGCTTTAGGAACGGAATGCCGAATGATAATTATTTTTTCAAGTCACAGCAGGAAATGAAACGAGCGTTTGCAGATATTCCAGAAGCGATAGAAAACGTTGCCGAGATTGTTGCGAAATGTGAAAGTTATGTATTGGCAAGAAATGTTTTATTACCTGCTTTTGACATCCCAGAAGAATTTATAGATCCTGCAGACTTAAAGGATGCCACTTTAAAGAATGGTGAGAATGCTTATTTACGTCATATTACTTACAAAGGCGCGAAAATTAGATACGGGGAAGATTTACCTGAAGACATAATAGAGAGGTTGGATTTTGAGCTTTCTGTAATTCGAAATACGGGGTATCCAGGGTATTTTTTAATTGTTGAAGATTTTATTCGAGAAGCGAGAAGAATGAATGTTGCTGTAGGTCCAGGTCGTGGTTCTGCAGCAGGTTCAGTTGTTGCATATTGTACTTGGATAACCAATATTGACCCACTTAAGTACAACCTGCTTTTTGAGCGGTTCCTTAACCCTGAGCGTATATCGATGCCCGATATTGATATTGATTTTGATGATGAAGGTCGTGGACGGGTAATTCAATATGTAATTGATAAATATGGAGCGAGTCAAGTTGCTCAAATTATTACTTACGGAACTATGGCGGCCAAGTCTTCTATTCGAGATGCGGGTCGTGTATTGGATTTACCATTACCTGATACCGATAGGGTAGCGAAGTTAGTTCCAGATATGAAATTGAACAAGTTGTTCAATATGCCGGAAAAGAAATTAGCGCAGAAACTGGATTCGGAGCAACTAAAAATGGCGGATGAATTAAAAAGTATTCTGGAAGCTCCAAACTTGGAAGGTGAAGTCCTTCGTCAAGCCAAAACATTAGAGGGTTCCATGCGAAATACGGGTATTCACGCCTGTGGTATAATCATTACGCCGAGTGATATTCGGGAACATGTTCCGGTTGCCTTAGCAAAAGATTCTGAAATGTGGAGCACGCAATTTGATAACTCTGTGGTTGAAAATGCTGGTCTGCTTAAAATGGATTTCTTGGGGCTTAAAACATTAAGCCTTATTAAAGATACATTGGTAATTGTAAAAGCAAGACACAATGTAGAGATTGACATTGAGGAAATTCCATTGGACGATGATTTGACTTACGCACTTTTTCAAAAAGGTGAAACAGTTGGCGTATTTCAATATGAATCTGCTGGAATGCAGAAACACTTAAAAGATTTGAAACCTACTGAGTTCTCAGATTTGATTGCAATGAATGCTTTGTATCGTCCGGGTCCCATAGAGTATATTCCTTCTTTTATTCGTCGTAAACATGGTGAAGAAGAAATTGAATACGATTTAGAAGGAATGGAAGAGTTTCTTAAGGAGACTTATGGTATTACGGTTTACCAAGAGCAGGTAATGTTGCTTTCTCAAAAGTTAGCAGACTTTACAAAAGGTGAAGCTGATGTTTTGCGTAAAGCTATGGGGAAAAAGCAAATTGCGGTATTGGCTAAAATGAAACCAAAATTTATAAAACAAGCGACCGAAAAAGGGCATGCCCCAGATAAATTAGAAAAGGTATGGACGGATTGGGAAGCCTTTGCATCGTATGCATTTAATAAATCACACTCTACTTGTTACGCTTGGATTGCTTATCAAACTGCTTATTTAAAAGCGCATTATCCAGCTGAATATATGGCTGCTGTTTTAAGTAATAACATGAATGACATTAAGTCTGTGTCATTTTTCATGAAAGAATGTCAACGTATGGGATTGAAAGTTCTGGGTCCAGATGTAAATGAGAGCTATTATAGATTTGCTGTTAATCCAAAAGGAGAAGTCCGTTTTGGAATGGGAGGAATGAAAGGAGTTGGAGAAGGATCTGTAAAGTCGATGATTGAACACCGTAAGAAAGATGGGCCATTTGTTTCCATGTTTGATATGGTTAGAAGGGTTAGTTTAAAAGATTGTAATAAGCGTGTATTAGAAAGCTTAGCAAAAGGAGGTGGGTTTGATCGTTTTACCAATTTGCATCGGGCACAGTATTTCGCTAAGGACACCAAGGGTATCACCTTAATCGAAACAGCGCTCAAATATGGACAAGGCTATCAGAAAGATAAAAACTCTCCTCAGACTACTATATTTGGTGATATGGGTGATGGAACAGGAGTTGAAATTCCTGAACCGGTTGCTGAAAAAGCTCCAAAGTGGAGTGCATATCAAAAATTGAATCTAGAAAAAGAGGTTGTGGGTATTTACATTACGGGCCACCCATTAGAAGATTTCAAACTGGAAGTTGATAATTTTTGCGATGTTAACTTGAGAGTTTTGTCAGAACATATCAATCAACTACCCGATAAGGAATACAAATTTGCTGCTATTGCGGCGGATGCTTTAAATTTAGAAAGTAGAAAAGGTAATAAATATGGTGTTCTCGAAATGCATGATATGGAGGGAACCATGGAATTTCGATTGTTTGGAGAACAATATTTAAAATACCGCCACTTTTTAGTTCCGGGTAGTTTCCTTTTTATTAAAGGAACTGTACAGCGAAAATCCAAGAAATGGAATCCGGATGGAAAACAGAAAGAGTTTCGAGTTTCTTATATGGAGTTATTATCCGAGATTCGAAATAAAGAGTTGAAGCAAGTATATATTCAAATGGATTCATCCTATATAACTGCTGAGAGTATTGCAGAGATTGAAGAAGTATTTACGAAATATGAAGGAGGAGTAAATGTCTATTTAGATATGATTGATTATAGCGAAAATGAAGGAGTTACATTGGTTTCTAAAACGAGAAAGGTTGAGGTTTCTAATGAATTTATGCAGGACATGAAAAAGATAGGTGGATATGTTGACATAAGTTTCAATAGGTCTAAGATGGCGGAAGTAATTAAAAAGAATCAAGCAAAACAGGTTGATTTAGTAAACGAAAAGGCAATAGCGAGTTAAGCAAGAAAGTATAAACGAAAAAAACCTAAATAGAAAGTTAGGATGCCAAGATGACAGAAAAAAGGGTTTGGTATTGATTTTGAGATTTGGGAGAAAGAATTAAATTTACATTTGTAAAATAATAAGGAAATAAAATAATTTAAAAAAATAAAGAAGATGGCATTAGAATTCACAGACGCAAACTTTGAGGAGTTAACAAACACAGACAAACCAGTATTGGTTGATTTTTGGGCAGCATGGTGTGGCCCGTGCAAATTAGTTGGACCGCATATCGATGCATTGCATGATGAGTATGAAGGAAGAGCAGTAGTAGGAAAAGTTGATGTGGATACCAATCCAACAATTGCTGCAAAGTATGGTGTAAGAAACATTCCAACAATCTTAGTAATGAAAAACGGTGAAGTTGTAGATAAAGTAGTTGGAGCAGTTGCAAAAGAAGCTTTAGCAGAAAAATTGGAAGCAGCTTTGTAGGTCAAAAAAATAAATAAACTTAAATCTCGTTGCTTTATGTAACGAGATTTTTTTTTGATTAAAAATTAAATATATCTTGTAGCCTAGAATGCAAAATCAAATCAACCATAAAAAAACACGTGAATTTGGAAGTCTAGAAATACTTGCCAAACAAGTTGTGGAAGGGTTTATTACGGGTTTGCACAAAAGTCCATTTCATGGTTTTTCTGTTGAATTTGCAGAACATCGTCTGTATAATACAGGTGAATCAACGCGTCATATCGATTGGAAACTCTATGCTCGTACGGAAAAGCTATTTATAAAACGATATGAGGAAGAAACCAATTTAAGGTGTCAGGTTGTAATTGATACTTCTTCTTCTATGTATTATCCAGAAAATTCAGAAATGAATAAGATGGAGTTTTCAGTAAACACGGCTGCCGCCTTAATATATTTAATGCGAAGGCAACGAGATGCTGTTGGTGTTTCTCTATTTGATGAGAAAGTTCTGTTGCATACACCCTGTAAATCAAGCATGACACATCATCGGTTTTTATTTACAGAGTTGGAAAAACATCTACATAGTTATAACAAAACTGAAAGAAAGAGTACCAATGTCGTAGATGCGTTGCACCAAATTGCAGAACAGGTGCATAGAAGATCTTTAGTCATTATTTTCAGTGATATGATGGATAATGCGAATAATCACACGGAAGTTTTTAATGCATTGAAACATTTAAAGCACAACAAACACGAAGTCGTACTATTTGATGTGACCGATAAAAAACATGAAGTAGATTTTGAATTTAATAATCGGCCTTACACTTTTGTGGACATGGAAACAGGAGAACAGGTTAAATTAAACCCAAATCAGGTAAAAGATACGTTCAGTGAGTTGAAATCCAATCAACAAAATGAGCTAAAGCTAAAGTGCGGTCAGTTTCGTATCGACTATGTTGAAGCGGATATTAATAAAGGGTTTGAGCAAGTATTATTGCAGTATTTAATTAAAAGACAAAAAATGATTTAATTTTCTGAATAAGTGTTTGCACGGCAAGAAAATTCTATTACTTTTGTCATCCCTTCAATAGAGGGGGAAACAATTTCGCTTCCGATAGCTATCGGAAGACTAACTGTTGTTAGTGGTTGAAAAACTTGGAAAATTGGTCTGGTAGTTCAGTTGGTTAGAATACCTGCCTGTCACGCAGGGGGTCGCGGGTTCGAGTCCCGTCCAGACCGCAAAAGCTCTTCGGAAACGAGGAGCTTTTTTGGTTTAAAACCTTT
>Ga0209406_1000145_pt1 | contig 62777 bp, 53 predicted proteins | sample COGITO_mtgs_1204_FD_184808 | JGI IMG/M metagenome (GOLD analysis project Ga0209406, IMG submission 184808) | Pelagic marine microbial communities from North Sea - COGITO_mtgs_120426 (SPAdes) (version 2) | ecosystem: Environmental > Aquatic > Marine > Epipelagic ... | reverse complement strand
CCGCCTACCAACCCCTGACAAACTCCGAATGCTATGAAATATACTCGGGAGTGAGGGCATGGGTGCTAAGGTCCATGTCCGAGAGGGAAAGAACCCAGATCATCAGTTAAGGTCCCCAAGTGTGTGCTAAGTTGACCAAACGTGGTTCGATTGCATTGACAGCTAGGATGTTGGCTTGGAAGCAGCCATTCATTTAAAGAGTGCGTAACAGCTCACTAGTCGAGCGATCGAGCGTGGATAATAATCGGGCATAAGTACACCACCGAAACTGTGAACTCGCAAGAGTGGTAGGGGAGCATTCTAATTGCGCTGAAGGCGTGCCGGCAAGGTACTCTGGAGCGGTTAGAAAAGAAAATGTAGGCATAAGTAACGATAATGCGGGCGAGAAACCCGCACGCCAATAGACTAAGGTTTCCTCAGCCATGCTAATCAGCTGAGGGTTAGTCAGGACCTAACGCGAACCCGAAAGGGGTAGTGGATGGACAACGGGTTAATATTCCCGTACTTGTTTTAATTGCGATGGAGTGACGGAGAAGTGAAATGCACACGAACTGACGGAATAGTTCGTCTAAGGATGTAGGTATAGGACAGTTGGTAAATCCGCTGTTTTGCTAAAGTCTGAGTGATAACTGAACCTTCGGGTGACGGAAGTGCGCTAATCAGGCTCCCAAGAAAAACTTCTAAGCATCAGATTAAAACAACCTGTACCGCAAACCGACACAGGTAGTCAAGTAGAGTATACTAAGGCGCTCGAGTGATCCGTGGCTAAGGAACTAGGCAAAATCGTCTCGTAACTTCGGGAGAAGAGACGCTGACTTCGGTCAGCCGCAGTGAATAGACCCATGCGACTGTTTATCAAAAACACATGGCTTTGCTAAATCGAAAGATGATGTATAAGGCCTGACACCTGCCCGGTGCCGGAAGGTTAAGAGGAGGGCTTATGACTTCGGTCAGAAGGTCTGAATTGAAGCCCCGGTAAACGGCGGCCGTAACTATAACGGTCCTAAGGTAGCGAAATTCCTTGTCGGGTAAGTTCCGACCTGCACGAATGGTGTAACGATATGGGTACTGTCTCGGCCACGAGCTCGGTGAAATTGTAATTCCGGTGAAGATGCCGGATACCCGCAACGGGACGGAAAGACCCCGTGCACCTTTACTATAGCTTCACGTTGGTATTGGATAATTGATGTGTAGGATAGGTGGGAGACCTCGAAGTTGCGTCGCTAGGCGTGATGGAGTCGTCCTTGAAATACCACCCTTCAATTATTCGGTGCCTAACTCCTTTCAGGAGAACAGCGTGTGGTGGGTAGTTTGACTGGGGTGGTCGCCTCCAAAAGAGTAACGGAGGCTTCTAAAGGTTCCCTCAGCACGCTTGGTAACCGTGCGCAGAGTGTAATGGCACAAGGGAGCTTGACTGTGAGACCGACAAGTCGAGCAGGTACGAAAGTAGAGCATAGTGATCCGGTGGTTCCGTATGGAAGGGCCATCGCTCAAAGGATAAAAGGTACGCCGGGGATAACAGGCTGATCACTCCCAAGAGCTCACATCGACGGAGTGGTTTGGCACCTCGATGTCGGCTCGTCACATCCTGGGGCTGGAGAAGGTCCCAAGGGTTGGGCTGTTCGCCCATTAAAGTGGCACGCGAGCTGGGTTCAGAACGTCGCGAGACAGTTCGGTCCCTATCTGTTGTGGGCGCTAGATATTTGAGAGAACCTGACCCTAGTACGAGAGGACCGGGTTGGACAAACCTCTGGTGTACCTGTTGTGGCGCCAGCTGCATCGCAGGGTAGCTATGTTTGGTTGAGATAAGCGCTGAAAGCATCTAAGCACGAAACTCTTCTCAAGATGAGATATCTTTTAAAGGTCGTTAAAGATGATGACGTTGATAGGCTACAAGTGTAAAGACCGCGAGGTCAAAGCTGAGTAGTACTAATTACCTGTAAGCTTTATTTAGCTACAGTTTATTCTAAAACTTTCTCTGGTTTAATTTTATTTTCAACATGTAATTTATTAAAAGTCTTCGGTGACTATTGCATAAGGGTCCACCTCTTCCCATTCCGAACAGAGAAGTTAAGCCTTATAGCGCAGATGGTACTAGAGTAAAATCTGGAAGAGTATGTCGTTGCCGTTTTTTGAAAAGCCTTTCATCATTTGATGAAAGGCTTTTTTTTTGCTCTGTTAATAAGTCGTGGCAACTTATAACAACTTTTATATAGCCTACCTGAAGCATTGTTTTATTTTTGCAGAAATTTATCAAATTGATATTCTATGCCGAAAGATAATTCCATCAAATCAATCTTAATTATTGGAAGTGGACCAATTGTAATTGGACAAGCTTGTGAATTTGATTATGCTGGCTCTCAGGCCGCAAGATCACTTAGGGATGAGGGAATTGAAGTAACACTTATTAATTCTAACCCTGCTACAATTATGACTGATAAAGTCGTAGCAGATAATATTTACTTGAAACCTCTTACTCCAGAATCAATAATAGAAATATTAGAGATTCATGATATTGATGCAGTACTTCCGACAATGGGAGGACAAACTGCATTGAACTTATGCATTTCTTGTTCAGAAATGAATATCTGGAAAGATTATAACGTAGCTATTATCGGTGTTGACCTAGACGCGATTGAAGTAACAGAAAATAGAGAAGCATTTAGGAATTTAATGCTTGATATTGACGTGCCTATGGCTCCGCAAGCCACAGCGAAATCATTCCTTGATGGTAAAGGTATTGCTCAAGAATTTGGGTACCCTATGTGTATAAGGGCTTCATATACACTAGGTGGTGCAGGAGCTTCTGTCGTATACAATGAAGAGGAGTTTGAACATGCAATGACGGATGGTCTCCACAAATCACCAATTCATGAAGTAATGATTGATAAAGCATTGCTTGGATGGAAGGAATTTGAACTAGAGTTGCTAAGAGATAAAAACGATAATGTTGTAATCATTTGTTCTATTGAGAATTTTGACCCTATGGGTATTCATACAGGTGATTCTATTACTGTTGCTCCAGCAATGACATTAAGCGATACTACCTATCAGAAGATGCGAACTATGGCCATCAAAATGATGAGAGCTGTTGGTAATTTTTCGGGAGGTTGTAATGTGCAATTTGCTGTAAGTGATGACGAAAATGAAGATATAATTGCTATTGAAATAAATCCTCGTGTTTCTAGATCCTCTGCTTTAGCTTCAAAAGCTACTGGTTACCCTATTGCAAAAATTGCGTCTAAACTCGCAATTGGTTACACATTAGATGAGTTGGATAATCAAATCACCAAAACAACATCTGCATTTTTTGAACCAACATTGGATTACGTAATAGTTAAGATTCCTCGTTGGGATTTCGGAAAATTTATAGGTTCTGATAAAAGATTGGGCCTCCAGATGAAGTCTGTTGGAGAAGTAATGGGGATTGGAAGAACATTTCAAGAAGCATTACAAAAAGCTTGTCAGTCGCTCGAAATTGGGAGAAACGGTTTAGGAGCTGATGGAAAAGAATTAAAAGACCAAGATAAACTTTTGGATAGTCTTGGAAATGCAAGTTGGGATAGATTATTTCATGTTTATGATGCAATAAAATTGGGGATTCCTTTTAAAACGATAAAAGAAATTACTAGAATTGACGATTGGTTTTTACGCCAAATTGATGAATTAATTCAACATGAAAAACAGGTTGAAAAATTTGATATTTCATCACTTCCAAAAGAATTGCTTTTTGAGTCCAAACAAAAAGGGTATGCCGATAGACAAATAGCTCACTTACTAAAATGTTTAGAAAGTGAAGTGTTTAATAAAAGGAATGAATTAGGTGTAAATAGAGTTTATAAAATGGTAGATACATGTGCTGCTGAGTTTGAAGCGCAGACACCTTACTACTATTCTACATTCGATGAAGAAAATGAATCAATTCCTTCTGATAAGAAAAAGATTGTAGTATTAGGCTCTGGCCCAAATAGAATTGGCCAAGGAATTGAATTTGATTATTGTTGTGTGCATGGCGTATTGGCTGCAAAGGAAGAAGGGTATGAAACAATTATGATTAATTGTAACCCAGAAACGGTATCAACTGATTTTGACACAGCTGATAAATTATATTTTGAACCTGTCTTTTGGGAACATATCTATGATATCATTTTACAAGAAAAGCCGGTAGGAGTTATTGTTCAGTTGGGTGGTCAAACTGCATTGAAATTAGCAGAAAAGCTGGAGAGATATGGTGTTATAGTTATCGGAACAAGTTTCGATGCTTTAGATTTAGCTGAAGATCGTGGACGGTTCTCAAATTTATTAAAAGAGTTGGAGATTCCTTACCCAGAATTCGGTGTTGTAGAAAGTGCTGAGCAAGCGATTGAACTTTCCAAAGACTTAGGGTTCCCATTGTTAGTTCGTCCTTCCTACGTCTTAGGAGGGCTGAAGATGAAAATTGTAATTAACGAAGATGAGTTGGAACACCATGTGATTGAAATATTACATGATATGCCGAATAACCAAATATTATTAGATCACTTTTTAGGAGGAGCAATCGAATGCGAAGCAGACGCGATTTGTGACGGTGAGAATGTCCAAATTATTGGAATAATGCAGCATATTGAGCCAGCAGGTATTCATTCGGGAGATTCTTATGCTGTCTTGCCTCCTTATAATTTGGGGGATTACATTATTACACAGATAGAAGAGCACACCAAAAGAATTGCTATAGCGTTGAAGACGGTTGGATTGATTAATGTTCAATTTGCTGTAAAGAATGACACTGTTTATATAATTGAAGCAAATCCAAGAGCGTCTAGAACGGTGCCGTTTATAGCGAAAGCTTACGGAGAACCATACGTAAACTATGCAGCAAAAGTGATGATGGGTAAAAAAGTTACTGACTTTACTTTTAATCCAAAAATGGATGGTTATGCTGTGAAAATCCCCGTATTTTCTTTTGAGAAATTTCCAAACGTCAACAAGGAGTTAGGGCCTGAAATGAAATCTACAGGAGAGGCAATTCAATTTATTAAAGATTTAAAGGATCCATTTTTCAGAAAGGTCTATTCAGAAAGAAACTTATATTTAAGTAAATAATTTGAATAACATTGTCATAGCTGGTTACGGAGGAGTTTACGAAATACTTCTCATAGTTCTTGTGGTCTTCCTTATTTATAATAGTTTTCTTCGGAAAAAGGCACTTACAAAAATAAATAATAATTTAGATAACCATAAATCTGTTAGTACAGCACAAAAAAAACCTGTAGAAAAAGAAGTAGAAGGTGAATATGTGGACTGTGAAATTGTAAATGATAAACTATGAAATTTAAATTTGACAAGAGTAAAGCATTACAGCATCTAATCATCTCGGTAATTTTACTGGTAGTTAGTATGGTTTATTTCAGTCCGGCATTATCTGGTTATTCACTGGAAGCACACGATCTTAAGATGCACAAAGGGATGTCTAAAGAAATTGTAGATTATCGTAAGGATTTTGTGAATGAGCCACTTTGGACTAATGCTATGTTTGGAGGGATGCCAGCTGATCAAATATCGGTAAAGTACGATTCTAACTTAATGAGCTATGTATATAATGCGTATACATTTTGGTTGCCAAGACCGGTCTCATATCTATGGACAATTCTGATTGGTTTTTATATTCTTTTAATGTGCCTTAAGGTTGATCCTTGGGTTGGTTTAGTTGGAGCATTAGCTTTCGGATTCTCTTCATTTTTTATGATAAGCCTACAAGCAGGCCATATGAGTAAAGTCAATGCTATTGGTTTTATGGCTCCTGCCATTGGAGGGTTTATTATGCTTTTTAGGGGGTATTTAATTAAAGGTGGAATATTAGCAACAATGTTCCTTTCCCTTCAACTTTGGGCAGGGCATCCTCAAATCACGTATTATACTTTATTTATTGTTGCAATTGTAGGGCTGTATTACTTGTCTAACATGATACTTGAGAAACAATACAATAAGCTAGGGAAAGTAGTAGGTGTTGGTGCTGTTGCAGTGTTGCTTGGTGTTTCTACTAGTTTGGCCTCGTTATGGTCTACCTATGATTACAGTAAGCAAACTATGAGAGGGAAAAGTGAATTAACATTAAAACCACCGGCTCAAATAGCTAAAGAATTGGCTGCTAAAAAAGATACTTCTAATATCGATAAAGTAGGGAATGTTAAAGATGGATTAGACTCTGATTATATTTTGGCTTGGAGTTATGGAACGGGAGAGACCTTTACCTTTTTATTCCCTTCTTTAAAAGGTGGTGGTAATAATAGCCAGACTGAGAAAAGCATTGCTAAATTATATCCAAAAGCTTCAGAAAATATGACAGCAAAATTGACTAAGGATTTAGCTTCATTGCAAGTTGATGATTTCTTAAAGCAAGGTGGATTTGATTTAGCTGAATTACCGGGTAAAACAGAAAGAGGTTATTATGGTCAGCAACGTTTAACTAACGGCCCTGTATTCATTGGAGCAATTGTTTGTTTCCTTTGTTTCTTAGCTTTGATTTTTAGTAATGGTAAATTCAGTCTTTATTTAGGCATAACGACAGTTTTACTATTAATCTTCGCTTATTTTCAAGTCACATCAATGGTGCTTTTAATGTACCTCGTTATGCTTGCTCTTTGCGTTTTAAATAAACGGTTAATATGGTATCTTTTCGCCATATTGATATTGACTATATTCTTAGCCTGGGGTAAGAATTATCTAGACTTATCTGAATTATTTATCCAGTATTTCCCTATGTACAAGAAGTTTAGATCTGTAACTATGATTCTTGTTGTTGCTGAGCTTGTGATTCCATTGATAGCGATACTATTCTTATATCAAATTGTGATCAATAAAGAAATGGTTAAAACTCAAAAAAAGAAGTTTTATATTGGTAGTAGTGTGTTTGCAGTGTTTTTACTTTTAGTGATTACTAGTCCAGATGCTTTGTTTGAAATTCCTAAAGGACCTACAGATGCTGCACAATCATACGAAGGGTATTTTAAGAATGTGTTAAATCAAAACAATACTCCTGCGCAATTTGCTTTTGAGTTAGAGAATTACTTTACTAAGTATGCTGAGTATATGTATGATCTACGTGTGGAGATTATTAGAAAAGATGCAGGATTAGCGTTGCTATTTGTCTTGTTAATTGGAGGACTTATATTTCTATATATTGAGGATAAAACAAAAAAAGTTGTGTTATTAGCTGGAACAGGTGTATTGATTATGATTGAAATGATTCCTGTAGCTCAAAAGTATTTACACAATGGTAAAAATGAGGCTGGTGACTATGTATATTGGGAAGAGAGCCAGAAGGTGCCTTTTCCTTATCCTTTGTTGCAAGCAGATATGCAAATATTGAATATGGAAATTGCCAAGAAACCTTGGCTAAAGGATACCATAGATGCTAGAATTAATTTGGCTAAAGTTACTAGTGAGGATGGCTTCACACAATTAGAGCAAAATAGGTTGAGAATGTCATTGTTAAATAGACATAGCAATTTTAGAGTAGCCAATTTCCAAGGATTAACTTCTGAAACTAGAACAAGTTATTATTATAAATCTATTGGAGGCTACCACGGCGCTAAGTTGATGAGAATTCAAGAGATATTTGATTTCTTGAATAGAATAGGGGGACAAAAAGTAATGAACATGTTAAATGTTGAATATATGGTTCAATATGATGTTCCAATTGAGAATTCAAATGAGACAAATCCAATGGCGTTCCAGCCAAATAATACTGCCCTTGGAGCTGCTTGGATTGTTGATAAAGCACAACCTGTTGCAAGTACAGATGCTGAAATGACAGCGATGTTCCAAGAAAATGGATTTGATCCTTCCACTACAATATTGTATGATCAAAGATTTGCCGATTTAGTAGGTGAAGTGACACCTAAGGCAGAAGGTGCAAATATTGAAAATACTTCTTATTTACCGAATAAATTGGAATACAAGTTCAATTCTACGAAAGATGAAGTAGTAGTATTCTCTGAGATTTATTACGAAGGTGGATGGCAAGCTTTCATTGACAATCAACCGGTAGGTCATTTCAGAGCTGATTATTTGTTAAGAGGTTTGAAAGTTCCAGCTGGAGAACATGATATTAGGTTTGAATTCAGTAGAACTTCATATACAACTGGTAGTAGTGTTTCTTTGATTGCATCATTACTTGTTGTTGGAATGGTAATTTATTTCATTTACTTATCATTCTTCGTAGAAAAGAAAGAGGACGAAGTGGTTGATCAGCCATTTCAGCTGTAATACAACAAAATGAAAAAAGTTTTAATTATAACTTATTATTGGCCACCAAGTGGAGGAGCTGGTGTTCAACGTTGGTTAAAATTCGTTAAATATTTAAGAGAATACGGATGGGAACCCGTTGTTTTTACAGCAGAAGGAGGAGAAGTTCCAGTAATTGACGATTCTTTAAAGAAAGATATTCCTGAAAACATTGAAGTTATTTATGGGCCAATTTGGGAACCCTATACAGCGTATAAAAGGTTAATAGGGCAAAAGAAAGGAGATAAAATTCAAACTGGGTTTTTAACGGAAAACAAAAAACCAAAAACTACTGAGAAACTTTCAATTTGGATACGAGGTAACCTTTTTATTCCAGATGCTAGAAAATTTTGGATAAAACCTTCAGTAAAGAGTTTATCTAAATATTTGAAAGAAAATAATGTAGATGCCATTGTATCGAATGGACCTCCGCATACAACCCATATGATAGCCCTCTCGTTAAAAAAGAAGTTTGATATTCCATGGTTAGCTGATTTTCGTGACCCATGGACAAATATTGATTTTTATGACAAGTTACTTCTTTCAAAATGGGCTGATAAAACGCATCATAAATTAGAAGATGAAGTAATCAATCTTGCAGATGAAGTAGTTACTGTTAGTCCAAATTGGGCAAAAGATTTTTTAGAGCAATCAAAAAGAAAATTTCAAGTAATATACAATGGATTTGATGAAGAAGATTTTAATAATGGAACTGTAGAGTTAGATAAAAAGTTTTCATTCGTTCATATTGGATCTATGAATAAGGATAGGAATCCGCATAATCTTTGGGTTGTGTTGGGAGAGCTTTGTAGGGAAATTGAAGGGTTTTCTGAAGATGTTGAAATTAAAATGATAGGCCCTGTTGACATAGCTGTTAAGCAAGCAATAGAATCTAATGGGTTGATTGAAAATTTTAATAAATTAAATTATGTTCCTCATCAAGAAGCCATTGCAATACTAAATACTGCGCAATTATTATTATTGCCAATTAATGATACTCCAAATTCATTGGGAGTAATTCCTGGAAAGCTTTTTGAATACCTCGCTGCCAAACGTCCGATTATTTGCATTGGGCCTACTGAAGGGGACTCCTCTAAAATAATTAGAGAATCTAACGCAGGATACGTTTTCCCTTTTAGTGATAGTGAAAATTTGAAACAACGAATTATGTCTTTATTTAAAGAGTTTAAAGAAAATGGGAGTTTAGGCCACTCTAGCGGAGAAATAAATAAATATTCTAGAAAAAACTTAACCGGTCAATTGGCCAAGTTGTTGGATGACCTTGTCTCCGATAAATCTTGAAAGGCGGTTGTTTTATAGGTGTGTGAAAATGAAAGAATAAATACTTTACTTAGTGTAAATAATTAAGAAATAAAGATGTCAATATATAATCCACTTGTTAATAAAATTGCTCGAACCGCAGCCCGTCCTTTTTCAAAAATAATACCTGAAAAATTTAAATTCCCTGTGATGGAGTCTTACTCTATCAAATTGAATGACTCAACATCAATTAAGTTTACTTGTAATGAAACTAGTTGTTGCGGAAAAATGCTTTTTTGGGATGGAGTAAAAGGATATGAATATGCTGTTGTAAGTGTTTTTATGGAAATCCTTAAAGATGTTACCACCTTCTTTGATATCGGAGCTAATATTGGTTATTATTCTATGGTAGCTAAAGCAATGAACCCATCGCTTAAAATTGTAGCTTTTGAACCAATGCCAGGTCCTCAAGTTTATTTTGAAAAAAACAAGGTTTTAAACGGTTTCACTGATATCAAATTGGAAAACCTAGCGTTGTCAGAACAGGAAGGTGAAATGGAATTTACATCTGTGGTAAACCCAAAGTTTGCACATGTGAAGGAACAATTGGCAGGGGATGGCAGTTTATTCGGTGAAATTGGAACAAATGCAACTTTTAAGAAGGTACAGGTCAAGGTTGATACCTTAGATAGTTACGTTGAAAGGAATAATATAAAGATTATTGAATTGATCAAATTGGATGTTGAAGCTCATGAAGATGTTGTTTTAAAGGGAGCAGTAAATGTTCTTCAAAACTTTAAGCCAATTATTATGTGTGAAGTTTTACCAGGTAGGGTAGAGACTAATATTCAAAATGAGTTGCAGAAATATAACTACGAATTTTATCAAGCTACTGATAAAGGTTTAGTAAAACAAGAAACTATTGTTCATGATAATATAAATAATGATTATATTATGGTACATCCAGAAAGAAAACAGATGATAGAAAAGTTTATTGTGGCGAATAATTAAATTTCCTTTTCTAATGTTTTGAATAGTAATTCTTGTCTTTTTCGAATTGAATATAACTCAATAATCCTATTTCTTGCACTTTCTCTTTTGCCACTGGTCTTTATGTTTTTAATAAGTAGCTTCAAAGAGTTAACATTTCTTTCTTTTAAAATATAACCTGTATTTCCAACTATGTCAGGCAGTATGTTTACCTCAGATACGATTGGCACACAACCACAAGCCATCGCTTCCGCTAACGCACACCCAAAACCTTCAGTTAATGATAATTGGAGATAGTATTGACTCTCATTATAATGCTTCAGCAACTCGCTAGGGGTTTGTCTACCATAAAATGTTATATTCTCAGGGTAATCTTCATTGTTTTTGGGTGGGTCCATTCCAATAAAATGGAATTCACAATTTGGAAGCTTATTAGCAACTTCAGCAATTAATTCACCTCCCTTGATAATAAATTGACCGTTCGAAAGGACAGTAATAAATCGATTACTCTTCCTGTCAATCGATTTGTCAATATGCCATTTTTCAGTGTCAATGGAATTATGAATAACTTCTTTGGGAGTTGTATTGTTCTTAAAGAAATGTTTGTATCCCTGCTTAATAGTTTTTCCACTCTTAAAATAAGTGTTTTCATTATAAATAAGTGAGTCACTTACTGGTAGAAGTTTGGTAGCGTATTTATACGAAACTCTTAATGCATACTTTAACAATGGCTTACGCATACTACCATAATTCAACTCTTTAAAAGAAGCGCAATCAGTTCCGTGTAAAATAATGAAAATAGGTTTCTTGAAAATTTTCCCCAAAATGGATGGGATGACCGACCAATATCCTCCAAAAGAAACGATAATTATATCTGTAGATTTTATGTTCCAAATAAGAAAAAATAACTGCTTTATAAGGTTTATAGGCAACGCGAACTTATTTACCCAGTTATAAGTATTTACCGTAACATCATATTTCTTTGATAAAATTTCAATGTCAAGGTCTATGAAAGTAGCTTTTTTAGGATAAATGAAAATTACTTTTTTCATTGTGAAAAGTTAACAGGTGATCTTCTATTTCCTATAAATGAAGAAATCGGCATGGGAAGTATCTAACGTGTCTTTTTCCATTTCAGCTTCTAATTTATAAATGTTTTCAGTCCGGTCAATTAATTTCCAGTCCGTGGCATTTGTTTTTATCCAATCCGTAAATTTCCTATGTTTTTCATGAAATGTTTGTTCCCTATACTCATTACTTGAATAGATAATTACAAATTTGTCACTTCCAGAAAATAAGTGCTCCATGTATTTGTTATAGACCTCTTCTTCGACCAAATGATAAATAACATCAAGAGACATACTTATATCGCACTTAATACTTTTGTCGTACGTGAAAGAATCATAAACCTGAAACTCTTTAGCCTTGTCTTCACTAAACTTCTCATTACAAAGGTCAATAATAGTTGAAGAAACATCAAGTCCGATATAGTGCGGGTACTCTGCCAAAGTTAATTGGTTCCCGTCGCCGCAGCCGAATTCTAAAACTGTCGAAAGATTATTTTCTTTGATAATTTTATTGATGTATTCAGCCTTGAATTCAGCAAATTTTGAATAAGATCCATATCCTGAATCGCCGCCTTTTGCATAACGTTCTTCCCAATAGTTTTTACTGCCTTGAAAGTTTTTATTATTATATCGAACTTTTTTAACTACAGCTTTAGCTATGTTTCCAACGACAGGAACTTTTGAAAGTGCATCTCCTAATTTACCCATGATTAATTTATTTAGTTCAAAAATAGGTAAAAAAAACAGTAGAAATAAAGGAAACTAGATATAACCGTACTTCTTTAAATTGGGGGTGATGCGAGAGGTAATTTGATCAATTTCCTCAGAAGTTAATTCTGTTTTCCATTTTGCAGTTCGGTTTACAGAGATTTCGTTGGAAGTATTAGCGTGATGCTCAGATTTTGTAAAACCTAATTTAGAGACTTTCTCTTTCCTCCCTTTTTCTAAGTTTTCATATTTATACCCTAAAAAGGATAAGATCCTTTTTGAAACTTCTTCTGGAGCAGCAACTAAATCTTCATACTTTACAAAGAGTAAGTTTTCTTTAGGTATTCGTTTTTTTAGCCATTCGTATTTTTTGATACATATATTCCATAATTCTGTTGCACCATCTATGGTTGAATGGTCAGCGAATGTTTCTGCTTTGCCATGAATGAGAGAGTTGCAAACAGCCCTTCCATCTCTTATTAAAAAGATGTAGTTACTATTTTTAAAAATGGGATAGATGTATTCTATTTTTCGAATATTATGAGGAGATTTATCGCCCCAAGCAGTTTTGTTTTCATACCCTTTTTGTTGCGCATAAAGCAAATTTATTTCATTATATAACCTTCTAAAACTTCTTTCATTTTTAGGAAGGTCTTTCATCTGCTTGTAAAAGCTTTTAAATGAGAGTTCCCAAAACTCGGTTTGAGTTTCGTCGTCAAAATCGGCAATAATCAAACGTATTAAGTCGTTCCATTCTAAGAAATTGTATAAACGATATTTGATAATAGCATATGGTAAAATATAGTTCTCTAAAGGGACAATTATTTTAGAGTGATTATTGAGCATTGAAGAAAGCAACGTACTACCATTTCTGCCTGATCCTAATATGAAAAATGGTTGATAAATATCCGTTGGCTTCACCAAGCTGTTTTTAAGACCATACAGTTTACTAATGTGGTAAATTATGTTAACCAGCTTTGGATTTCTCATTTAATGGATTCTTTTATCCAAAACTAATATTATTTTAGCATTTAAATGGGGATAGTTGCAAAACAAAGCGTTTGGAATACGATTACACTTTTTACGGGTGTATTTTTAGGTGCCATAAATACGATGATTTTGTTTCCAATGATGCTGGAATCGGATGAGTATGGATTGACACGGATAATGGTGACTATCGGATTGCTTGGTGGACAGTTTGCGATGATGGGCATGCCCTCTATTTTAATTAAATTTCTGCACAAATTCAGAAAAACGGAAGGTAATAGCTATGGCATGCTTCGATTCGTAATTATAGCTTGCATGGTTGGGGTAGCTATTGTTATTAGTTGTTTATATTTTGGTAAATCAGTTGTTTTATTGCCGTATGAAAACAACGCAAAGGCGCTTGGGGATAAATATTTTTTATTAATTCCTTTTGTTCTTTTTGTTGTAGTTAATGGTGTCCTTAGCCAATATTTAAAAGCAGTTTTTCATAGTGTTTACCAATTAGTTATTAGCGAAATATTTATGAGAGTCGCTCAGACTTTTTTATTGCTTTTATATTTTTTTGACTTATTCAGTTTTGACTTTTTTATGCTTTGCTTCGTTCTTATATATGGAATGCAATCATTGTTGCTTCTTGCTTATTTGGTGAAGATTAAAGAATTCGATGTAAAAGCGGATAAGGAAATTATGACGCGTAAAAATAGACAGAGTTTTTTCAAATATGGAATAGCCAATTTTTTCTCTTCTCTTGGGTTTAAATTATCAAATATGATTGATGTTTTGATGATTGGTTCTATGGTAGGGGCTGTTGGTGTTGGTGAGAACCAAGGGTTGAAAGCCATTGCAATTTATTCTTTAGCAGTGTTTATGAGTTCCGTCATTGAAATACCCTCAAGAGCATTAGGTAATATTGCTTTTCCTTTAGTTGGAAAAGCATGGGCAAATAATAATATAGAAGAAGTAAAGAACTTGTACAAGAAGACTGCAATTAATCAGCTAGTTATTGGTGGACTTATTTTTATCGTAATATGGATCAATATTGATCAAATTATTGCAATTTTAATCGAAATTTCACAAGAAAGTTTTGACTATTCATCTATTAAATATGTTGTGTTCTTTCTTGGTTTAGCTAAACTCTTTCACATTGCTTCTGGAATTAATGGCGGTATAATAATGACATCTAAATATTATTTGTTCGGCACATATATAACGATAAGTCTAATATTTATTACACTTTTCACCAATTGGATTTTTATTCCTATTTATGGAATAGTTGGAGCTGCTTTGGCAACTGCAATTTCTTTGTTGATATTTAATTTGGTGTCATTTTTATTTTTGTTGGTAAAATTCAAAATGCAGCCTTTTACCATAAAAACATTTTTGACAGTTATTATTGGTTTTTCAGCTTTCTTTTTAACGGAATTACTTCCTGAAATAGAAAGCCCTGTTCTGAGTATTTTTCTGCAGTCAACCGTTGTATTGTGTATTTATATTCCGCTAATAATTGTGTTTAAAATATCTGAAGATATTAATGCTTTAGCGCATAAAGTTTCGACAAAGATTGGATTTTCACTTACTAAGTGATATATTTATGGGGTTAATGAGTTTATTGATAAAGTAGTATAGATTTTTATATGGAGTAAATGATTGATGTGGTTAAAATATTAGAAGAAAAAGAGTTTACAGCATTTTCCATGTATTTACGAGAAGATGGTATTATGAATACTGTTTTTGAGGATAATATATTAATTACAATAGAAGATATAGTGGAAGCTTTAAGTTGGGTAGAAAGCTTGGGTGGAAAAAAATATCTAAATTTGTTTGAAGGGGGGTACAACACCGATTTCGATCCTTTTGTGAGGGAATATGCATCTTCTGCAGCGGAAAATAACTATACCATTGCCGATGCTATAATTACATCAACCTTATCATTGAATATGGTAGCAAAATTTTATATTCAATATAATAAACCCCACATGCCTACAAAAGTTTTCAAAAGTAGAGATGAAGCTATTCAATGGCTATTGTCTTTTAAATAAACTTTCACTTGTTTCAAAAATAGCTTTTTAAATTCATACTTTATATGTGGTTGAATACTTACCTTCGTCCTTTTTAAAAAGCAAATGAATGGCTTTGAAATTTGATAATACAGAAATAGCTTTTAAAAGTAAAACCAGTCATGATTTAAAAAGTGCTAAGTTGCTTTTTAATATGGTGAGTAGTAACTCGATGGTTAAACTTGGTAGATGGTTTACTAATGTTGCATTTTCTATTCAGCTTCCGATAAAAGGAATTATTAAGAAAACAATTTTCAAACAGTTTTGTGGAGGCGAGAGTATTAAAGAATGTGAAAAAACAATAACTACATTAAATAAATATGGTATTGGTACCATATTGGATTACTCTGTAGAAGGAAAAGAAGGGGATGATGATTTAGATTCTACCATGTTAGAAATTATAGCTACAATTAAAAAAGCAGGAAGTAGTATGGCAATTCCTTTTTCAGTGTTTAAACCAACTGGAATAGCGCAATTTTCTATTTTAGAAAAGGCTAATGAAGGAATAAATAACTTAAACGAAAAGGAATTAATAGCGTACAACAATATTGAAGAGCGCTTCAATACTATTTGTAAAGCAGCGGATGAATTAGATGTACCCTTATTTATTGATGCTGAAGATAGCTGGATTCAAAAAACGATAGATCGTTTGTGTGAAAATATGATGGCTAAGTATAATACAGAAAAGGTTGTTATTTATACTACTCTTCAGTTTTACAGATGGGATAGATTGGATTATTTAAAAGACTTACATAAAAAAGCAAAAGAGAATAACTGTAAAATTGGGGTGAAATTGGTGCGTGGCGCCTATATGGAAAAAGAAAGAGAGCGGGCGAATGATATGGGATATAAAGATCCTATTCAACCCACTAAAGAAGCTACCGATAATGATTACAATTTAGCACTAAAGTATTGTGTAGAAAATATAGAAGATATTTCTATTTGTGCTGGCACTCATAATGAAGATAGTTCACAACTATTGGCTGATTTGATGCAGAAAAACGGCGTATATAAAACGGATAAACGTATATATTTTGCTCAATTGTTGGGTATGAGCGATCATATTAGCTTTAATTTATCCAATGAAAAGTATAACGTGGCAAAGTACGTTCCTTACGGGCCTGTTAAAGAGGTACTTCCTTATTTAATTCGAAGAGCCGAAGAAAATACATCAGTGGCTGGGCAAACTAGTAGAGAGCTTTCGTTAATTCAAAAAGAGATACGAAGAAGAAGAGGCTAAGGTTTAATTTAATTAATAATTAGTTTTATTCATTTTTCTACCTTTTTAATCGGCATCCATTTCTATTAAGGTTCAATTGACCACTTTTCGTGGTTTTACCAGATTTTGTTGGTAGAAATAGAAAACTTCTCAAGAATGAACTTATTGTTTTCTTTCTTTAAATGAATTTTAAGTTTATCTGTTATTTCCATATAAGTAGTACCTTTTTCAGTAATATAATAATATTGCTTTTTTCTTTCGCCTTTCCATTTATTTATTTCTTCCATAATTTCATTTTTTAAGTTTAAGTTTCCTCTTTTATCAAATAAAACTGAACAAGTATCAGAAGTTAATTTTTTTAGATTTTCGATGTCGTTTAAACGTATTGAAGAAATTATCCCCATTACCATAGGTTCAAATAATTCATTGGTGGATTTTTCTACATGAAATTGAAGAAGTGTATTAAAATCTCCTTTGACAGCAATAAATTGTATATAAGCTTTGTTAACATCAGAATTAACATAAAGATCAATCAAAGAAACATTTTTATGTAATGGAATTGAATAAATGGTTGAATCTTCTGAGACTTTGATTTGTTTATAATCCAATTTTTCAGCCCTATTTAATTTGGGGTTATTTCCGCCTTGGTAATAACTATAAAAGCTATTATTATCTGATGAATACGCATCAAGTATATAATTATTAGGAAATGTTATTTCTATGGTAGAGTCAGAATATGTAATTCCATCTTGAAAATTACTTATAACCCGATCTTGTTTATTTCTTGGGAGATAAACAGGTAAGCTAAGCCATTTTGCTTTGGTAATGGGGTGATTTAGTAGTTGGTCTTCCTTGTAATCGGGAAAATGAGAGTATATCATTATTGCAGGATCTACATCTAGCCAGGTACTGTCATTGTAATCTGACCATGTGAAATCATATAATTTGGGATTTCCATTAATCCAAACCATATTCCACGCATGATATCCTTGTGAAGTATTTATATCTGATTGAGTAGTCTTAGTAAAGCCTGCAATTTCTTTTGACTTTAATCCAGAATATTTAGCAAGTTCATTGAAAATATGTGCATATCCAGCACAAACAACAATTTTATATTTGCTCTTTAAAATTTCTTCAGCATCATATTGATTGTGAATTTTTCTTGCTCTTCCGTAGTAATAATTGTAATCATATTTTAAATTATTAATTACGAAATTTCCAATAGCTAATGTTTTATCTCTATCGCTATATATGCACTTTGTTATGTGGTTAGCAATTTCTTCTACCGATATGCTACAATCTCCGTTGTAAACTACTAATTCATTGGACATGGGGTGTATTATAGATGGAGTATAAAATGATTTTGCTTTTTGTTTTTTAAGGATGGGATAACTTCTTGAAAAATAATTATCCTTGTAGTTTAGATATATGTTTTTACTAACGTATAACTTACGATTATACAGGATTGAATTAAATTCTTTATTTTCTGGAGTCATCATCAAAACACCATTCCATACTTTAAAAATTTTTCCTTTATTTATTTTTAATTCTTTAAAACCTCTTTTGGTAAGGTATCTAAGATGCTCATAAGAGCTGTCTCCATATATTTTTAAGACTTCAAGCTTATTGTTGTGTTTCATGCTGTAAATCTTACTAGGTTTGTTTAAATTGCTCGATTGAGAGAACAGTCCAATAGAATTTAACATTAGGAACAGACTAATTAAAAAGTATCTTATTTGCATTGCCATATTACTGTAATGCCAAATATGTACATTGGTACATGATTTAGTTATAATTAAAAAAGTTAGAGTTTACCTTACACCAGAATTTTAATATAGAAGTAGAAAGAGATGAACCTCTGAAGGCGTATTACAAAGGCATTTATACAAGAGAAAGAGAATTGGAATATGATACAAAGGGTCTTGTCAAATAGCTAGTGTTCACTAAGGATTTAAATTCATTTTTGATTACCTCTCTCATAGAAATTTTGAGATGATGAATTTATTAAATCTCTAAAACACAAAAAAAGCCAAAAGATTTAATCTTTTGGCTTTTTTAAAAATGTGATTGATGGGTTATTTTTCAGCGTTAACAAATGCTTTAATTTTCACAATAGTGTTCTTTGGTTCTGTGTTTGCTTCAACAGTTACTGTTTTTTCTTGAGGTGATCCAGCTTGTCCTTTGCTAGGTCTAAAAATCACATCGATTGTTGCTGTTTCGTTGGGTTTAATTGGATAATCTGGCCAATTTGGCACCGTACATCCGCAAGATCCTTTAGCATTTGTAATTGTCAATGGTTCAGTTCCTGTATTAGTGAATTCAAATGCATAATTATTTTCAGTTTCTACATCCACATTACCAAAATCATGTACTTCATTTTTAAATTGGATTGAAGTAGTTGGTCCACTTGAAACAGCTTGCATTGGACTTGCGTTTTGCTGAGCTGGAGCAATTGCGGTAGAATTTAGCGATTGTGCGTTTAAATTCTCCATGTTAGGATTTGTTGCCCTATTACTTGGTTGCGGAACAGCATTAGTATTTACAGTATTAGAACGATTTGGTTGTTCTATTACGTTTTCAACTTTTATATTGGAAATTTTTACAGAGTTGTAAACGGATATAATTAATACAGCACCAACAAGGCCTAATGTTATCTTATTTGTCATAATTAAATTTTTGTTCGCACAAATTTAAATAATAATAATTAGAAGTATCTTAATGAATTGTTAAAGCTAGGATTTAGTTTGCCGAAAGTTGATTAAATTCATCACCTTCCTTAAGTATTTTTAATGCTTCTTGTAATGAAAAATTTAAATCGTTTATTATTTCATAAAACTTTCTATAATCATAAAGGTTTTGTGCTATGTTAGCTTTAAGCCTAGTTTTAATAGTGTTTTCAGCAGCTAAAAACTGCTCGTCGTTATATTCTAAACCTTCCTCTTCGGCATACTTAAATAATTCTTTTATTACCTTGTCAGTTTTGAAGTTGGATTTAAATTTATCAAAAGAAATGTATTTAGATTCTAGTTTTTCACGATTTTTATTTACCCATGTCAAAGCAAAACGATTCATAATCCCCTTTCTAATCAATGAAGAATAATATTTACTGGTACCGTTTGTGTCGAGAGGAACAAATACGTCTGGCATGATGCCACCTCCACCATAAACGGTTCTGTTTTTAACCTTTGTTTCAAATTTTAACGAATCGATAAAGTGGATACTATCTTTATTAAATGACTCACCACTAGTATATCTCTCGTATTTTTCTTTCCGATATTCTCGGGTTCCATTTTCATAGGATTTTTGAATACATCTTCCGGAAGGTGTATAGTACCTTTGTGTAGTTATTCTTACTTGAGTTCCATCCGTTAGATATATTGGTTTTTGAACAAGACCTTTTCCAAAAGATCTTCTTCCAACGATAAGTCCTCTGTCCCAATCTTGAATTGCTCCTGAAACAATTTCACTTGCTGATGCACTACTTTCATTAATCAAAACAATTAACCTTCCTTTTTCAAAATCTCCCTTATGTCTTGTGCCATAACTGTTTTTGGGGAAAGTTCTACCTTGCGTGTAAACGACGAGCTTGTCATCGTCTAACAATTCGTCAACTAGGTTAATTGCGGTCATTAAATACCCTCCACCATTACTTTGTAGGTCAATTATTAAGTCTTCCATTCCCTCTGCTCGAAGCCCTCTTACTGCTTTCTTTACTTCATCCACAGTCGTAGCTGAAAAGTTGTTCAGCTTCACATAACCAACTTTGGGTGCTGCCATGTATGAAGCATCTAAACTATAAATTGGGATTTTATCTCTCTCAATAGTGAATTCTAATAGTTCTTTACTTCCACCTCTTTTCATTTTCACTTGAACTTTGGTTCCTTTATCGCCTAATAGTCTGTCTCGAACTCCTGTGTTATTTATTCCAGTTCCGGCCACAACTTCCTCGTCAATTTCAACAAATTGATCACCTGCTTGTATTCCAACTTTTTCAGAAGGTCCTCCAGGAATTGCTTGAACAACAGTGATTGTATCTTTTACAATTTGAAACCGAACTCCTACGCCAGAGAACGAACCTTTTAAAGGAGCATTCATATCGTGTATATCCTTTAATGAAATGTATGCTGAATGTGGATCTAATTGATCCAACATATAACGGATTCCATTTTCAACTATAACGGTATTCGTAACAGTATCGGCATAAACAGCATCAAAATAATTGAGTGCTTTCTCATATTCATTAATGGAAACAGTATTTCCTTTATCCCCCAAAACGGTGTAAGTATAACCGTTTACTGCATTCCGGACAATCTCTTTAACTTGCAAGCTATCTCCATCTAAAAGCGCAACGGTCAGCGTACTGTTAGTTTCTCCTGTTAATACTCTTGTGATATCAAGATATGAATAGAAATCTTCTATACCTCTATCTCCAATTTTCACAATTTTATCCCCCTCTTTAATTCCCATATTATCGGCACCACTGCCTGGGATAACACTTTTTACCAGAACAGTGTCTCCTTTGAATTTAAAAGAGATACCAATTCCTTGATACTTGTCTTGCGTTGGAACCTCATTCTTTTTAAGTAATGAATCTTTATGGTAGGCTTGAAAAGGTGATAGATTATTGTGCATTCCTCTAATAAAATCGAGTTCCAATTGTTCCCTATCTACATCTTCGACATACATTCTATCAATGAGTCCCATTAGTTCATTAACCTTATAAGTGGTAGTAAATGTTTCGCTTTCTGTTTGAGCTAAACTAGATGATATAGCCGCAGATACTATAACTAATGTGCTTAAAATGTTCCTTATCATACTAATGTGAATTGTCTTGAGTGATATAACTATTAAGTGAAGTTATAAAAATACTCTCTTAAAATTTGTTAATTATGAAAATTGGTAAAAAAATAGACTTAATCGGTGCTTTTACAATAATTAATCCAACTTTTACATTCATTATAATCGTATTATCCTTTTTAGTTACGCCAATCCATAGCCAGTCGTTCAAATATAATCAGTTAAAATATCAACGTGTACGTGAAGCTTATAGAGATAATTACGATTCAATTGATAGCACGTTTCAACAAAAAGGTGTCGATATTAACAATATGAATATATTTTTACGTGCTATTAAGTCTGAAAGAAAACTTGAATTATATGCGAAGAATAACAATGATTCGAATTACACTTTAATTAAATCATATGATTTCTGTTTTTTTTCCGGTGAACTAGGTCCAAAAAGGGAAGAAGGAGATCTGCAAATTCCAGAAGGTTTTTATCATATCGACCGTTTCAACCCATCGAGCTATTTCTTTTTATCGTTAGGTATAAACTACCCCAATATTAGCGACCGAAAATTAGCAACTTCCCGTAATGTTGGAGGAGATATTTTTATTCATGGTGATTGTGTTAGCATTGGCTGTATACCCCTTACAGATATATGGATTAAAGAATTGTATGTGATTTGTGTAGAAGCAAAAAACAACGGGCAAAGTAAAATTCCTGTTCATTTATTTCCATTTCGAATGGAGGATTATAGTCAAAACAGATTGTGGTATTCAACTGAACTAAGACGATTAGAGTTTTGGGATAGCTTAGTGGATGGATACAATTATTTTGAGGTGCAAAAGCAATTGCCGAAGGTAAAAGCTAATTCATATGGGGTTTACACAGTTGAAGATTATGAGCCTGAAATCCCTCAATGATTTGAATGACGGTTTTAGCTAGTTACTATTTCTTCAATCGCTTTCGCCAAATCAATATCTAATTGTGTTATTCCGCCTTTATCATGAGTACTCAAACGGATGTCTAATTTGTTGTAAACATTAAACCATTCAGGGTGGTGATTCATTTCTTCCGCCACTTCACCAATTTTATTCATTGTGGCTAAAGCATCTTTGAAATTTTTAAAAATAAAACGTTTTATAATTCCATCTTTTTCCATTTTCCATCCCTCAAGTGATAGTAATGCATTTTGAATTTCTATGTCTGTTAATTTTATCATTGTTTTTATTTCACTTAAATAGTGTTGAATTAGAGTGTGAGATACAGCTGGAACACTTTCTAAAACTACTATATTATTTCCCCATTATAGGAACATAAACGACCTGCTTGGTCTCGAAAAACTCAGCTTCAAAAAACTCAGGAATTTTATACAAAGTTGGTTTGTATTTCAATTTTGCTTCGTTTAATTCATCGTGTAAATCTCCTCCTTTCAGGTAGAGAATACCGTTTCGAATTGTATTGTTGTTCTTCGATTTGAACTTAGTATTAACCCAAGGAATAAAACGATTTAGTCGAGTAACAGCCCGGCTAATTACAAAGTCAAACGAACCTTTTATTTCCTCTGCCCGCCGGTGTTCTGAAGTTAAATTGTTTAAACCAAGGGCAATAGAAACTTCGTTTACAACTTTAATCTTTTTCCTAATAGAATCTACTAAGTGGAATTTACATTCTGGAAAGAGTATAGCTAATGGAATTCCAGGAAAACCTCCACCAGTGCCAACATCGAGCAACGTAGTTCCAGGTTCAAAAGAAATTACTTTTGCAATTGCTAAAGAATGTAATACATGCCGCTCGTAAAAGTTATCGATATCCTTTCGGCTAATAACATTTATCTGCTCATTCCAATGTTGGTATAAATCTTTCAGTTCAGAAAACTGTTTGATTTGTTTTTCAGATAGATTAGGAAAGTATTTTAGAATTGATTCCAATAGAAGGCAAATTAGATTCTGTCTTTAGAGTTTTTCAAAAGATTATAAAGAGATTCACGCGCTCTAAATAATTGAGCTTTAACTGTTCCTAATGGTAAGTCTAATTCTTTAGAAATTTCATCGTAACTAAATTCTTTGAAATACCGCAGTTCAATTAACTCTTGGTAACGAGGCTTTAATTTTTTAACTATAGCCCGCATCATAATGATTTTTTGATCACGGATTGCTTCTTCTTCGGGGTTTCTGTTTCCTGATTTTAGTTCAATCATTAAAGAATCACCATCTTCGTTTTCGAAACGATTATCTATAGAAAGAACATTCTTTTTCTTCTTACGAATAAAGTCAATACAATTGTTCGTGGCAATTTTAAATAACCAAGTGCTAAAGGCATAATTAGGGGTATATTGATGCAGCCGATTAAAGGCTTTTCCAAATGCTTCAATCGTTAAATCTTCTGCATCGTCGCGATTGTTTATCATTTTTAAGAGCATAAAAAAAATAGAGTCCCTATAGCGGTCCATAAGCTCAGAAAAAGCTTGTTGGTCTGATGATTTTACTGCTCGTTGTACAAGAATAAAATCATACTTGGCTTTATCCGAAAGGTGATCGGTTGATATATGTTCATCTTCGTTTGAACCCATGCCTTTGCTTCTTCTTTTTCTTGTTACTTAATAATAAAATAGGATTAATTATTAATAGGGCTATTTCTAAAAATGGCGCTAATAGTATCAAATCCCTACTCTCCATTACTCTAAACGGACGGCTAAAGATAATCATTTGCAGTAGTATTCTAAACCCTACAATTCCTAAAGCTATATACCACCAATTGTGCATAACCAATAAGAATGGCAGTAAAATGTACATTATTACTAGGCTAGCGGGGTAAAGTGTAAGTAAAACCTTGTGAAAGATTTTATAGTGCTTCCCAGTGGTTAGGTGTCTTTTCTTTTGCTGCCACCAACCTGTAAAAGTCTTTTGGGGAATGGAGAACGTTATAGCTTCTTCTGAAAAAACAACAGTTGTATTTGTTTTGGTTCCAACTTCATTAACAAACAAATCATCGTCTCCTGAAGGAATGTAGTAATGGCTTTTAAAACCTCTTACAGAGTCATATAGTTCTTGCGTGTAAGATAGGTTTCGTCCAACTCCCATGTAAGGGATGCCTGCCTTTGCCAGAGATAAATATTGAACAGCTATTTGCCCAGCATCGAATCGAATAACTTTATTTAAAAGGCCTTTTTCACGGGTGTAAGGACTAGCTCCTAAAATTAAGTTTTTAGAACCTGTATGTCTTGAGGCCATCTCTTTTAGCCAGTTTTTGCTATTTGGATAACAATCAGCATCTATGAATACTAGTAATTCGTGATTTGCTGCTTTTATTCCCAAAGTAATCGCAAACTTCTTAGCGAAGCCATCCTTTTTACGATCTGGAACTTCAACTACATGCAAATTGTTATGCTTTAAAGCAAAAGCTTGTAGAACATCAATGCTTTTGTCCCATGAGCGATCGTTTACTACTATGATTTCAAATTCTGGATAATCTTGTTCGAATATTTTGGGTAGAAATTCAATTAGGTTTTGTTCTTCATTTCTAGCTGCAATTATTATTGAAACTGGCTTGAGTTTTTCTATAACAACTGGTTTCTGTTTCAATATCATTCGTATGAAGAAAACTAGGAAATAGGTCAATTGAATCAAAAATGCCCCTGCAAATATGATTAACAATAGCTTGTCGATATTTAGTTCCAATTTCATGAATGATTTTGTGATGCTAAAAGTACTCTTCTAAAAGTTATTTTATCTTTGTTGCAGTTCAACGTTATTCACATATTTATGAACTTTACATTAGAAAAAACAGATTCCAAGTCCAAAGCACGTGCAGGGCTAGTAGAGACAGCTCATGGGGAAATTGAAACACCCATGTTTATGCCAGTTGGCACAGCCGGAACTGTAAAGGCCGTTCATCAGCATGAAATTAAGGATGATATTAAAGCTCAAATTATTTTGGGAAACACTTACCACCTTTATTTACGTCCCGGATTGGAGGTAATTGAAAATGCTGGAGGATTGCATAAGTTTATGAATTGGGAGGGCCCTATTTTGACTGACTCTGGAGGCTTTCAAGTCTATTCATTAGGGGATAGTAGAAAGATTGAAGAAGAAGGAGTGACCTTTCGGTCACACATTGATGGATCAAAACATCTGTTTTCTCCTGAGTATGCAATAGATATTCAGCGTACAATAGGAGCGGATATCATAATGGCATTTGACGAATGTACACCTTATCCATGTGATTATTCTTATGCTAAACGATCTATGAAGATGACACATAGGTGGTTAAAAAGGTGCTGTGACCGTTTTGATTCTACGGAAGGTAAATATGGTTATGATCAAACATTTTTTCCGATTGTTCAAGGAAGCACCTATAAAGATTTAAGAGAAGAATCTGCACAAATGATTGCTTCTTTTGAAAGAGAAGGAAATGCCATTGGCGGACTATCAGTTGGTGAACCAGCAGAAGAGATGTACGCTACTACAGATTTAGTTTGTAACATACTACCGAAAGATAAACCTCGTTATTTAATGGGAGTTGGAACACCAGTCAACATAGTAGAGAATATTGCATTAGGAGTTGATATGTTCGATTGTGTGATGCCAACCCGTAATGCGAGAAACGGAATGTTATTTACGAGTGAAGGTTTTATCAATATAAGAAATGAAAAATGGAAAAATGATTTTTCTGATTTGGACTCCAATGGAACATCTTATGTAGATTCTCAATATTCTAAAGCATATTTAAGACATTTAATGATCTCCAAAGAAAGGTTGGGTTCACAAATAGCCTCGTTGCATAACCTTGCGTTTTATGTATGGCTAACAAAAGAAGCTAGAAGACAGATAATTGCAGGTACTTTCTCAACATGGAAAGACTATATAATCCCTAAACTTGGCAATAGATTGTAGCTAATTGGCGAAATGAAAAAACTGGATTTATACATAACGAAGAAGTTTTTAGGAACTTTTATTTTTATGATAATGGTGATAATGAGTATTGCTATTGTTATTGATGTAAGTGAAAAGTTAAGAGACTTTACAAATCCAGATTACAACCTTACTTTTTTGGAGATTGCCATAGATTATTACCCTTATTTTTTCTTGCATTATGTCAATTTGTTTAGCTATTTGATAATATTTTTATCCGTTTTATTTTTTACAGGGGTTATGGCCCAGCGCTCGGAAATAATAGCAATATTGTGCAATGGTGTCAGTTTTTGGAGGTTTACAAGACCTTATATGGTGGTGTCTACTGCACTTCTCATTTTTGCGTTGTTTATGAACCATTTAATGGTGCCCAATGCAAATAAGCAAAGACTGCTCTTTGAAAGTAAATACACACCGGTAAATGGTTCTTTTCGTAATGTTAATTTACAAATGAATGAGAAGACGACTTTGCATTATAAAGTGTTTAATGCAAAGTTGAATATAGTAACACGAATGTGGATTGAAACCTGGGAAAAAAATGATAGGGGTTTGTATGAGTTAACACAGGACATGCAGATAATGAAGGCCTATGGCGATAGTGTTTCGAATAAATGGAAGTTAGATAAAGTTTTTATTCGAGAACTAAATGATTCAAATGAGGTAGTAAAGGAAATAGCATCAATTGATACCGTTCTTAGTTTTAATGTCAAAGACCTTGGGCAGAGAGATAATATTATGGAGTCGATGACAACCGCTGAATTAGTGAAATTTAGAAATCAAGAAAGAAACAAAGGGTCTAATATTGTTCCAAAAATAGAAATTGTACTGTATGAAAGATCTGCTTATCCATTTGCAACCTATATATTGACATTAATCGGTGTTGCAGTTTCTTCTAGAAAGTCAAGAGAGGGAGTAGGGAAAAACATTATTATTGGATTAATTGCAAGTGTATTATATATTTTCTTTATGAAAATGACAACGGTAGCTTCGTTAAATGTTGGGTTATCTCCCATAGTCGCTGTGTGGGTTCCAAATGCTATTTTTGCTGTTGTAGCAATTGGTTTATATGCTAAAAGATTAAGAGATTAGGCAAGTGAAAACATCTCAAGCATCATTGGGAATGATTGCCACAAAACCTTCTTCCTGGTTTTTACAGTGCCGGGTTTGATTACATTCTCCAAGTCATAAATCGAACAATAAATCGCTTGAACTTATTCGTGGGTGGGTAAATTAACTTTATGGTTGTAAAACCTCTTCGTTGTTTTAAAATTGCTCTTTCATTAGAAAAAGCATTAAAACCATATTTGCCATGCGATCTTCCAATTCCGCTGTGACCATTTCCTCCAAAAGGGAGGTTTCCATGAATAAATTGAATAGTAGTTTCGTTTATTGCAGTAGTTCCTGCAGATGTATTCTTAATAATGTTCTTTGTGTTTTTTTTGGATGATGAAAAAATGTAAAGAGCTAAAGGGGCTTCTTCCTTGTTAATTATAGAAAGCGCTTCATCAATCGATTGAAATTCCATTAATGGTAATACAGGCCCAAAAATTTCATCTTTAAAAATTGCGGATTTAGCAGTGATGTTATCCAATATAGTAGGTGAGATATAGTTGTCGTCGGAATTAGTGTGGTTACCTATAATAACATTAGCACCTTGTTTAACACTGTTATCTATAAGTGCTGTAATTCTTTTAAAATGACGATTGTTTACCACCCGAGTAAGTGCATTATTACTTTCAATTTCCTCTTTCGTTTGCCCATACATTTTGGCAAATGCTTTTTCTAATTCTACGATTAACTTTGCCTTAATTTTGGTGTGAACTAAAACATAATTTGGGGAAACACAAGATTGGCCATTGTTGATTAACTTACCCCATATTAATTTTTGGGCAGTATCTTTAAGGTTCGCTGTTTTGTCAACGATAACAGGGTTTTTACCACCAAGTTCTAAGGTAACTGGAGTAAGGTAATTCGATGCGGCTTTCATTACTATTTTTCCAACCTGTGGACTTCCAGTAAAGAAGATGTGGTCCCATTTTAGATCAAGTAATTGTGTAGTCTCCTCCACACCGCCTGCAATAACAGTTATCTCTTCGGGAGAGAATAATTCAGCAATCATTCTAACGATTAACTGCTCACAGTTTGGCGTTAATTCAGAAGGTTTTAGTACAGCACAATTTCCTGCTGTAATGGCAGATATCATTGGTACAATTGTTAAGTTGAAAGGGAAATTCCATGGTGCAATAATGAGGTTTAGACCTTTCGGTTGTGAGATTATGTGCGATTTACTTCCTAGTAAATAAAGAGGTGTTTTTACTCTTTGCGGTGCCGCCCAATCTCTTAAGTTTTTTAACGCATCATTGATTTCAGAAATTACAGGTTTTATTTCTGCTATTCGGACTTCTTCAGGAGATTTTTTGAAATCATCATACAATGCTTTTATAATATGACTTTCATTTGCTCTGATCCACTTTTTTACTTTTTTCAGCTTCTGCTTGCGTTCAAAAAGTGCGCTTTTTCGCAAGGTATTTTCGAAATAAAATTGTTGCTTATTTCTTATTTCCTGAAATGGGTTAGCCATTTTCTTAAAAGAGTTTATTTCAAGGTGTAAAACATTGTGACTAGTGTGGTGTCTTGTAGCGAATTGACATCTCCAAATTGAATGGTTCCGCTATTGGCTAATTCAATAGGGTTAAAAACTCCTGAAGCCATTAATTCAGAACCACTAACATCATTGTCGTATAATGTCCATACGTAATTATGATTGAATAATTGCTCTTGATATGGAGCAGACCATGATGGTGTTGAACTTGGGTCGATGTCTCCTGTTTCAGGGCCTTCAAATAAAATTTCTCCCGTAAGTTGATTGGTAATAGTTAGAAGTACATCAGGTCTTCTAGCATTCCCAACTGCAATAATGTCCCAGTCTTGTCCGCTATTCGCTGGATCTTGATCAGGATGATTAGTAAGCTCATACAGGTCGATATATGCATATTGGCATGTCCCGTCGTCGTAATCAATACTAGCATCATGCATCGGGGAGTCAGTATCAAAACATCCGCCAACTTTTTCATCAACAACTTCAACCTTTTTACAAGCACCAGATAAAACAATCGAAAAAACCAAAATGGTTCCGGAAAGTAAATTGATCGTATTCTTCTTCATTTTATATATCATTAAAGCTGAAATTATTAAAAACTGTATCCAATTCCTAGGTTAATAGAAAACTGAGCATTTGTGCTTTTGCTAAAAGCGGAATGTGCCATGTAGTCAAAATAAAGTGGGCTGATTCCGGCTTTTGCCATAAATCCTCCATCTGGGTTTTGATAACGGTACTCTACCACTATATGCGCAAACCATTCTTCCATCTCCCTTAGTGTAGGCAAGGCAGGTGCAGAGCCAATGTTGGAATTATCAATTTTAATATCCAAGACTTTGTACTTCCATAAAGTTGTTCCGTATCCCAGTACAACATGGTGCTGACCAAAACTGTATTTAGCATTTATTTCAAATGGAAAAAGACGGTCTTTTGATTTTTCAATATCAGTGAAGCCAGGTAGAATGGAAAAACCTACACTTCCATTAAAAGCTAATTTTTCATCAATTCTATAAATTTCTCTTTCATAATTAAAGGAATAATATATTCCTTTGCCTAATAATTCAAAGTAAGCTGTGTTTTTGCTACTTCCCTCTTCTTGAGATGAAATAACGATAGAAGTAGTTAAGAATACAAGAGTAAATAGAATTGACTTTATCATTTGATGATAATTAGTGTTAATTTTGTTGATAAATATAGTGAATTATTTTTTACTGCAATAAACAATTAATAAAGGTTCATCATGGGAAGAAAAGCAACAGATAAAGAAAGAAAACCGCTAAATACCAAACAGCAAAAATGGTTAGGAGATCTATTGCCGTATTTTTATAAGAATGGCATGCGTAAGCCTACAATGGATGATATTGCTGAACATTTGAACTTAACTAAAGCTACTATTTATAATTATTATTCTTCTAAAGAAGATTTAATACATGATGCATCGTGGTTCAAACTTGTTGAGCTTCAAAAATTCCGAGATTTATTATTTGATGATTCTGTTGAGTTTACGGAAAGATATTATAAAGGCGCTCGGTTTTTCACAACAAGTTTAAAGGGCATGTCGGCTCTTTATCTAGAAGATTTAAAGAATTATTTTCCAAAAACATGGGCTGATGTTGACTTTTTTAGAGAGAAGTCAGCAGAGAATATCAAAACTTATTACCAAGCAGGTATCAATAAAGGAATTTTTAGAGATTTTAATGTTGATATGATGGCAGAAACAGATTTGTTTTTCTTTGATATGATGATTGATGCTAAGTTCCTTAGAAAGAATAATATAACGGTTGAAGAAGCGTTCGCGCAATATTTCAAAATGAAATTTTACGGAGTTTTGGCAGTGGAAAAGTTGACGTTTTCAAATTAGATTGTTCATAAACTATAACTATTAAAATAGTTAGGTTCGTGCTTTTTTTGTTATTTCGGAATTGAAATAACTGCAAGCAATTTACTTATTGGTTACTTAATTTTTGTTAGGTTTTTAAGTTGTTCTAATGTTTTCTAGTGGTTTATGACAATAGACGAATTAAAAGAAAAGTATACTTACGAAACCTCCAATTTTGTTACAATTGATGAACTAGATATTCATTATTGCGACGAAGGCGATGGAGAAGTGATATTATTAGTTCATGGCACATTTTCTTCACTTCATTCATTCGATGATTGGAATGATATATTAAAAAAGCAGTATCGAGTAATCCGATTGGATCTACCGGGGTTTGGTTTAACCGGACCAAACGCGAGTCATGAGTATAGTATTGACAACTATTCAGATTTTTTAGATGCATTTTTAGAAAAACTAAATATCAAATCATGTTCAGTAGCAGGAAACTCTTTAGGAGGCTGGCTCTGTTGGGAATTTGCAGTGAAGTATGAAAATAGGGTTGATGAATTAATTTTAATTAATTCTGCAGGATATATTGGAGAAAAAAGTATGCCATTACCATTTGTAATTGCCCAGACCCCCGTTCTTAGAAATGTGTTTAACTATGTCCCAAGAGCTGTTGTTCGAAGATTTTTGAGACAGGTGTTTGAAGATCAATCTAAAGTAACAGATAAGGTTGTGAATCGGCACTATGACTTGTTTCATAGAGAAGGAAATAAAGAGGCTTTTGTTAAATTGGCAAATTCTGATTATGCGCATAATACGGATCGTCTCATACAACTTTCAATCCCAGTATTAATTATTTGGGGAGCCAATGATAATTGGATTAATGTTAAGCATTCTAGAAAGTTTGAAAAGGATATTCAGAATTCAGAAGTAATTATTTATGAAAATGTGGGGCATGTTCCCATGGAGGAAATTCCAGAAAAATCTGCCGCAGATTTGATCTCGTTTTTGGAGAGAAACTAATCCGTATTTATCTATTTTTTATAAAAAACTATCTTTACAGCATTTTTGTAAGTAGGATGCTTCGACAACTTCTATATCTCTGTTTTATTTTAAATGCTTTTTCTGCCTTTGCATATAAAAAGGACAGTACATTATCTCAGTTGAAAATCATTGAAGGTAAAATCAATCCTAAATCAATTGTTCATTCGGGAAATGGACTATTTTTTGCCCAAAACATGATGTATAAACACACTGTTACTGTGTACGACAGAAACTTTCAGTTATTGAAAACCATTTCGGATAAGGTAGAATTGAATAGTTTCGGTTATTCTAAAAGAAATGGGTTGTATAGAGGCTCTCCTGTAGAATGTACATTTACGCATGATGGTAGATTTGCTTGGGTTTCCAATTATAATATGAGTGGAGGAGCGGAAACTGAATTCAACAAGCCTGGTTGTGATAATTGTCACGGAACAGGAATTTACGATAGTAGCTTTGTTTATAAAATTAATACTTCCACATTGTTGATTGAAGCGATTGTTAAGGTTGGAGCAGTTCCCAAATATTTGGCGGCTACACCTGATAGTAAATATGTGCTAGTTACCAATTGGAGTAGTAGTGACTTGAGCGTTATAGATACGGACAAATCAAAAGAAGTTAAAAGAATAAAATTGGGAACTTATCCCAGGGGAATTGAAGTAGATAGTGCAGGGACTAAAGCTTATGTAGCTATAATGGGGTCAAGTAAAATAGCTGTTATTGATTTAAGAACTTTTGAAAAAACTTGGATAAAAGATGTTGGTAAATCTCCTCGTCATTTATGTATGAGTCCAAAAAATGATTATCTGTATGTAAGTTTAAATGGAGATGGAGTAGTTGGCAAAATTGATTTATCTACCAACGAGGTTACAAAAATTAAAACAGGAAGTCTTCCTCGTTCGATGGTTCTATCAGGAGACGGCAGGCATCTGTATGTAGTCAATTACGGAAGTGATAAATTGACAAAAGTCAGAACTTTAGACATGAAGGTTGTGGACAATATTAAAACAAATGACAAGCCAATCGGGATTACGTATGATAATGAAACCAATAATATATGGGTAGCTTGTTATGAAGGCAGTATTATGGTGTTTCATGATAGTTATTATGATTCTACAGTAACAGATTTGCTATATGATGAATTGCTTGCGCAAAATGCTGATGAAATAGACTTCAGAAAACAGGTAACAACAGAAATTGAATTGTCACGTCAAGACAAGGAAACTCTGTTGGGATCGGAAATTAAAAAGCCTGTTGAGGTTTTGCCGGATAAAACTGTTAGCAATAAAGTGAATAAATATTATTTGATAGCTGGGAGTTTTAAAAAAAAATTGAACGCCGAAGGATTGGTGAAAAAATTATCAGCTAAAGGGTATGCTTCGTTCATCTATTTTAATCTAGAGAATGAATTTACCTATGCTTGTGTCAGCTCTTATGCTAACAAAGCAATGGCAATTCAACAATCTACAGTACTAAAAGAAGATGGTATTGCTGTCTGGGTATATTCGGTTAGGTAACCAATAATAGATAAATGTTGATTGTTGTTAATTCGAAATTTTTCGTTAGGTTTGGTATATTATTAGATGAAAAACGGAAAAAAACCTATGAAAACACAATATCCGAAATTACAGACAATTGAATTAGAGAAAGGTTTTATAGAGCTTTTGGAAGGAAATCTAGTCCTTTTGAAATTTAAAGAAGAAGGATTTTTTGAATTAAGAGATGCTATAGAAGCAAACAAGGCTATCTACTCAATTGTGAAAGGTAAGCCGTTCTTGTCTTTAGTTGACGCACGTGTATATGGCAGCATTTCAGCTGATGCTCGAGAATTTTTTGCAAAAGATACTTTAACGAAGGAAATTAAAATTGCTGAAGCAATTGTTATTAATACTTTACCTGCTAGATTATATGCTAAATTTTATATCCGATTAAGTAAATCAGCTAATCCGGTTAAAATATTTAGTGACATTCACGATGCTAAATTGTGGTTACAATTGCAACAAAAAAGCATGTTTGGGGAAGTGCTTAAAAGAGATATTCGTTTTCATGAGAAATTCAAGAATAACTAGTAGTATTTATTAGTCGCAATCGCAATTAGGGTTTTCCGAAAATAAATATTCTACAGCGTAAGTTTTACTTTTGTCTGTGTCTTCTTTTAGCTTAGCAATCCTGTTTAATCTTGTTTTAGTTGCTCCTTGCTCAATCCAAAATATGAACGTTACATCATTTATTTCTTTTTCAATAAAATACAATGGATTTGGTTTCTTGTTTGGGTAACTGTGATTGAACAATACTTCTCCATTTGTAAATAGCGAGTCAATATCTGTGTCAGTTATTCCATAGCAATCCATTTCACATTTAAAAACCTTTTCAAACCTCAATTTATTTGAAGATAGTTTTTCTAATGTCATATCATTCGGCAAATACATGGCTTTTGCAATATCAGATTCTCCTGAGCAGTTCTTGGATGTTTCTAAGTCATTAAATTTCGAAATAAAAACAACAGAATCTCTTTCGTATAAGTTAAAAGAAACTTTTAAACCCTCATGTTCAATCACGTAGTGTTTCAGTTCTGCTTTTTGTTCTAAATGATCCAATACATAACGTTGTATTTTTCTTTCCGTGTTGCTTTCGCTAAAATCAACATCACCATTAGCTAATAATAAAAAGATATCTTTTTTAGTAATGTTGTTACTTGCCATCATACAAGAGTCCTGCGCAGTGAAATAGATGTTACTCGTACGAATGGAGTTAAGCACTCTTTCGTTAGGCAGCCATTCGCAGCCTCTTCCTTTAAAGATGATCAAGCAGGCAATTATCCCAATGCTAAAACCTACTAAATAATATTTTAATCGACCTCCAAACTTCATATGCTGTTATAAAAAAGTCCCATCCCGACCCCGATAACTATCGGGGTTAGGATGGGACTTCAAAAGTACTATTAATATCAATATCTCCGAGGAGAAAAAATCTAATATCTGTAATGATCTACTTTGTATGGACCTTCAATTTTAACATCAATATAGTCAGCTTGTTCTTGTGTAAGAACTTCTAATTCAACTCCAATTTTTGCTAAGTGTAATTTTGCTACTTTCTCATCTAAATGTTTAGGTAACATATAAACTTCGTTTTTGTAAGCATCAGTATTGTTCCATAACTCTAATTGAGCTAATGTTTGGTTTGTGAATGAATTACTCATTACAAAAGAAGGGTGTCCAGTTGCACAACCTAAATTTACCAACCTACCTTCAGCTAAAACGAATATAACATTACCGTTAATATTGTACTGATCAACTTGTGGTTTGATTGTGTCTTTAGTGTGTCCGTATTTGCCGTTTAACCAAGCCATGTCAATTTCATTGTCGAAGTGCCCAATATTACAAACGATAGCTTGATCTTTCATGCTTTCGAAGTGTCTTCCTTGAATAATGTTAAAGTTACCAGTTGTAGTAACAATAATGTTTGCCTCTTTACAAGCGTCATCCATTTTCTTAACTTCAAATCCGTCCATTGCAGCTTGTAAAGCACAAATTGGATCAATTTCAGTTACGATAACTCTTGCTCCGGCACCAGCTAATGAAGCAGCAGAACCTTTTCCAACATCTCCGTAACCAGCAACTACAGCAACTTTTCCAGCCATCATAACATCTGTAGCTCTTCTAATTGCATCAACTAAAGATTCTTTACATCCGTATTTGTTGTCAAATTTAGATTTAGTAACAGAATCATTTACATTAATAGCTGGCATAACCAACGTTCCGTTTTTCATTCTATCATATAATCTATGAACACCCGTTGTTGTTTCTTCGGATAATCCTTTGATTCCTGCACATAACTCTGGGTATTTATCGAAAACCATATTCGTTAAATCACCACCATCATCTAAAATTAAGTTCAATGGCTTGCCGTCTTTAAACCCATTAATTGTTTGGTCAATACACCAATCAAACTCTTCATCATTTAACCCCTTCCATGCATAAACAGGAACACCTGTTGCAGCAATTGCAGCAGCAGCCTGATCTTGTGTTGAGAAAATATTACAAGATGACCAAGTAACTTCAGCGCCTAAAGCTGTTAATGTTTCAATTAAAACAGCAGTTTGAATAGTCATGTGTAAACATCCTGCAATTCTTGCTCCAGCCAAAGGCTTAGAATCACCGTACTCTTCTCTAAGAGACATTAAGCCTGGCATTTCAGCTTCAGCAATTGTAATTTCTTTTCTTCCCCATTCTGCTAAAGAAATATCTTTAACCTTGTAAGGTAATTTTTCTGTTGTAGTTGTCATATCAATGATAAGTTTAATAATTTCTAATGCAGCTTTTTTCTAAAAGCGAGTGCAAAGATAAGGGATTACTTTATAAAATCAAATGATAAGGAGCATACGATTGTTAAAGTAATGTAAAATTTGTATTTTGACTTGAAGGCGTGAATCGATGTTTTTACTACCTGTTTAGGTGAAAGGAGCTAATTTCATTTCTGGAAACAACTGAAAGTATAGTATATAATATTACTACTAATTATTCAAAATAATAACTTTCAAGCCTTTGTCAACTTGATTAAATAAGTCAATTACATCTTCATTTCTCATACGAACACATCCGTGCGATGCCGGTTGTCCAATAAGACCTTCTTCATCAGTTCCATGGATGTAAATGTGTCTTCCGTAAGAATCCAATTCACCACCTTTGTTAATGCCATTTTCTAATCCTTCAAGTGTTAAAACTCGTGTGGTAATAGCGTCTTCTCCTGTTTCAATAGACTCGGTTTGAATGTTAGCAATGTTGCCAGTATATTTTCTGGCTTTTAGAATTCCTCCAATCGGGACATTAGATCCAAACTTCCCTTTTATTTTATGCAATCCGATAGGTGTCATGTCGCTGCCAGCTTTTGTTCCGGCACCATGCATAGAAGTAGAAACTGGGTAAGATATAATGTGATTCCCATTTAGGTATAAATCCAACTCTTGCCGCTTGACGCCTACGTAAATAAAATTTTCAAAACTTTGATCAGGGTATTTTATTGAAAGGTATTCCAATAAAAACTCATTATTTTTCATTGGTATACTTACCTTTATTCTTGGACTTGTAAAAAATGAAGCATTAATCAAGAACGCAGAGAACAGCAGAATACTTAAATTAAAAAGTAACTTTTCAGATGTTATATAAGATTTTAAAAATGTCATCTCATTTCGTTTAAGAGGCCTTTATTACGGTATTTCTTAAAATAGGTTATAAAATATAAAGATACCCAAAGGCATCGTAAAAGGAAATCAGTAAAAATAATTCTAATTTAGAAAAAACTAATGAAACCAAAGTGAATTTTAGCAGACTTAAAAATGAATGGGCTACCTTTCTGACTGCCTAAAGCATAGCTAATGGAAAAGATTCCAGGTTTTGTGCTAAAGTTTATTCCAACTCCTGTTCCTAGAGGTGTGTCTGTAATAAAGTTTCCTTTAACTCTATTCTCATACCAAGCGCCATCGATAAAGACAAAAATATTAGAATTTTGCTCTAAAAGAAATCTGTATTCTATGGTTCCAATAGCAAAGCTTGAATTATAAATAGATTCTTCGTCAAAGCCTCTTAATGTGATATTGCCACCTATTCTAAATAATTCGTTAGTAAACATATTTTCATTGAAAATGAACCCAGTTTTTGAGCCTAATTTAATGGTGCTTCTTGTTCTTATCGGGATATAAAAATCCAAATTTGATTGTATTCCAAATTGAGCTGTTTTTAAATTTAAGTACTCATAAACAGTTGGATTCAAGTTGTTGTTTTTACGAATGGTTTTTGTTCCTGCTGAAACGGATAAAAAAGCAGCGTATCCTTTTGTTGGATTGTATTTGTAGTTTAATTTAATTGACTTCATTTCAATTCCGTACGAACTATTGCTGATGTCGGCAAATTCTGGAAGTGTTGTTACAAATTGAAACTGCTGTGTAGAAAGTAAATTTGAACTTTTGTTCTGGTAAAAAACAGCAAGTGTATTGTCACTATTAAAATAATACTGAACGCCTATTTTTCCCTCAATATTTAAAAATGTTGTATCTCTTTTATATAAAGAGAATTTTGTGTCAATTCCGAAAGATGAGTTGAGCAAAAAGGGATAAGAAAAAGCTGTTAGCAGGTTTTGTGTCAGTGGCTGAAGTTTCCTCCAGTTTAACTGGATAGTTTCACCTTTGTGTAAAGAATTCAATAACTTAATATTTACATCACCTGTTATATTAATTTTTCCGTCATCATTTGGTAATAAGCCTATAATGCCATTAAAATTACTGGCGGGCTTGTTTTTTAAGTAGACGTAGATATTGCATTTATTGTTGACAAATTCATATTCTGAAGGTTTAATGGCTTGAAGAAAAGGGCTTTCTTTAATTCGTATCTCTATCTGGTTGATGATTTGTTGTTGATAAATGTCATCAGGATTAATTTGTAGGATATTGTAAATCAATTTATTGGAGTTTTGAGCATCTCCTTTAACAAAAATAGTGTCAATTCTAATTAATGGTCCTTTATCAATTAATAATTTACTACTCAGTTGGTTATTGTTAAATGTTATACTATCCAATTTAATGCTGGCAAACGGAAAACCATTGTTTTCATAAAAATCAAGTACTTTATCAAATAACTTTGATAATTGTTGCGGATTAAAGGGTTTATTGGAAAATAATTTCTCCCTAAAACCTGAGGAACCCAGTGCATCTTCATTTTCTTCGTTAAAAGTCAGTCTTGAGAAAGAATAGAAAACTCCAGAATGAATATAAATATCCATTTTCCAAAGAGAATCATCTATAAGTACACTATCAATTCCTGCTGCCAAATATCCATTTTGGATCAACGAGTTTTGTATTACTCTTAATTTCTGTTTATGGTTTCTTCTTGAGAGTTGCGTAAAGCTCTTGTCTAAATCATAATTTTCTGGTAGGCCATGAAAGTTGTTCGACCAAGATTGTGTATGTGCAATATTCGCAAATACTAAAAGCACTGATATGTAGAAATATTTTGACACTTTATTCAATTCTCCAATCGATTGGTTCTTTGTTTAAACTAATTAATAGCTCATTTGTTTTACGGAAATGGCCATTTCCAAACCAATACCCTCTATTTGCGCTTAAAGGTGAGGGATGACCTGATGTTAGTATATGGTGGATTTCTCCATTGATAAATTTAATTTTCTTTTTTGCAAAACCTCCCCAAAGTAAAAATATTAAATCCTTTTTCTGAAAAGACAATTGTTTAATGACTTCATCGGTAAATATTTGCCACCCAAGCTTACTATGAGAATTTGCTTCATCTTTTCGAACGCTTAGAGAAGCGTTTAATAACAAGACACCTTGTTTTGCCCAACTTTCTAAGTTGCCACTTTTTGGGTAGGGTATTTTAAGATCTTTTTGGATTTCTTTAAAAATATTTTTCAATGAAGGTGGATGACTTATATTTTCTGATACGGAAAAGCACAGGCCATTTGCTTGACCCGTTCCATGATATGGGTCTTGTCCAATAATGATTACTTTAACATCATTAAAGGGTGTCAAGTTGAATACAGAAAAAATGTCTTTTTCAGCGGGAAATAGGGTTGAAGTATTCTGTTCAATAAGTAAGGTTGACTTTAGGTCTGTGAAATATTCTTTATTGAATTCAGCAGCTAAAGCTTGTTTCCACCCTTTCTCGATTCCATGTATAACATTGTCTATGTTCATAACTTTGGTAGTATATTCTTTGTAAAAGTGGATATTATTTTTAATATTTGTGCTCAAACCTAAGAAAAAGTTAAACAATTTAAAGTCGGGGAGTTTTAATGAAAGTTTTTAAAAACCTAGTTGCTGTTGCGGCAATAATGTTTTGTTTGGCATCATGTTCGAAGCATACTACTTGTGCTGCTTACGGAGCAAGTACTTACCAAATGGATAACAAACAAGATGAAATAAATGTGAAGCGTAAAGTTGAAAATGTAGAGTGGATGTAGTTTATTGAAACTTTATTTATTTACTTTCGTAGATGTTTCACATCACTTAAAAATTCGAAAATGAAATGTTTTAAATTAATTGTTCTTTTTGCTGTAATATCTTTTGGATTTGCATCTTGTTCAATGGGAGGAGGTCACACAAGATGTGCTGCTTACTCTATTAATGACTCGGCTGATGAAGTTTTAGACGATGCAAAAGAAATTGAGTCTAAAGAATATAAAGAAACGGAATTAATATATTAATAAAAGTTATACGAATAGAATATTTTTAAAGCTCAACCTTCGGTTGAGCTTTTTTTGTTTAGGCAATTTGTTGCTAGTTCGTTTCGTTTTAATCCTTTAAGTATGTACTTTTGATATAATTATAGAATGCATAAATTAAGATATATATATGGGGTGCTGTTGCTAATTTTGGTGACAACAGTTTCGGCGCAATTACCGGCGGGACAAAATAATAAAGCGGGCTTTCGGAAATCTGCTTATGGAGGTATTGTCTTGCATACACAAGGCCTAGGTCTTAACTTGTATTTTTCAAAATTTAAAACAGTTGATACAAAAACACTTTTTTCTTTTGACATTGTGTCAATGAAGCATTCAAAGGAAGTAAAGTCGTTTGGGGTGATTGATGAAAATGCAAAAGGGTTTGTTTATGGTAAATTAAATTCATTGTATATTCTTAGGCTTGGATATGGGAGAAAAAAAATTCTACATGAAAAATTACGAGAACAGGCAGTTGAAGTAAGTTATGTTTGGGTAACTGGTCCTTCAATTGGAATGGCTAAGCCAGTTTATTTGGAGGTGTTTAATATTGTTGGTGAGATTATTCAAGTAGAGCGATATGATCCTGAAAAGCATAATTTATCTAATATTTTTGGACGTGGTCCAGCATCAAGAGGTGTTTCTGAAATGAAATTTTATCCGGGAGCCTTTTTGAAGTTAGCCGTTACTTTTGAGTACTCAGCTTATAGGAGTGGTATCAAGGCAATTGAAGTTGGAGGAGTGTTGGATGCATACCCACAAAAAATTCCAATCATGACAAACGCTAAAAATAATTTTTTGTATCCCTCACTTTATATAAATTTGCTCATTGGAAAGAAATATTTCTAATTTGAAAGCGATGGAAGAGTTAAAAGAGCAAAAACCTCAAAATAAAAGAGTGAAAAAGCCGAAATGGCTTAGGGTTAAGCTTCCTACAGGGAAAGAATACAGAGAGGTTCGTGATGTTGTTTCTGAACACAAATTGCACACCATTTGTGAAAGTGGAAACTGCCCAAACATGGGAGAGTGTTGGGGAGCAGGTACTGCGACGTTCATGATTCTAGGGAATGTTTGTACCAGGTCTTGTGGTTTTTGTGCAGTTTCAACAGGTAAACCTGCCGAAGCTGATATATTTGAACCAAGAAGAGTTGCTGAGTCTATTAAATTAATGAAAGTTAAACACGCCGTTATAACATCTGTTGATAGAGATGATTTGCAAGATGGTGGTTCTGAAATATGGGAAGCAACAGTTAAAGCCGTGCGTAAACATTCACCGGGTACCACTTTAGAAACATTGATTCCGGATTTCGGAGGTAAGTGGGTAAATTTACAGCGCATAATTGATGTTGCGCCAGAAATTGTTTCGCATAATTTGGAAACGGTTAGAAGATTAACCAAGGAAGTGCGAATCCAAGCAAAATATAATAGAAGTCTTGAGGTACTAAGAAGATTAAAGGAAGGTGGTATGCGAACCAAATCGGGAATCATGCTAGGTTTAGGTGAAACAGAAGAGGAGGTTGTTGAAGCCATGGATGATTTAAGAAGTGTTGGAGTAGATGTTTTGACATTAGGACAATATTTACAGCCAACAACTGAACACATTGCTGTCGATGAGTTCATTACTCCTGATAAATTTGAAGAGTATAAGCAGATTGGACTTGCAAAAGGGTTTCGTTTTGTCGAAAGTTCACCACTTGTTCGCTCATCTTACCATGCAGAGAAGCATCTGTTTTAAAGCTTGATTTAGCGAGTGTTAATTACCGCTCAAAAAATAATATCTACCTTTCGCTCAATAAGTGGTAGAAAAGTATAAAACTTTCGTTAAATTTGTACATCAGAAAACAAGATTCAAGATAAAATAGAGTTGACTTTATGAAAAGAACAAAATTATTTTTAGGAACTATAGCTGTTGCAGTAGCTGTTGGCGGCTTATACGTAAGCAATAATGTTGAAACGATTTCAGAGAGATCTTATTATACAGAAGAACTTTCAATCGAAAGAACTAAGAAACAAGCTTGGACGGAAGCAAACGAATATTTGAATTCGTTGCGCGTTAATCCAAATACAGGCAAGGTAGAGCCAGCCGATTATGATGCTGCTTATCAACAAGCTCTAAGCATGAACAACCAGAAAGCTGCAGCTTTTACATTTGGAGAGGATGGTCCTGATAATATTGGAGGTAGAACAAGAGCAATTATTGTTGATCCAAACAATGACTTTATTGTTTATGCAGGTTCTGTTGATGGTGGAGTATATAAATCTGTAAATGGTGGTAATAATTGGAATCGATTGACTTCATGGGATGACAATACGCTTACAGGAAACCTGCCTATCGGAACTATGTCGATTTCCTCAATGTGTATGACGCCAAATGGAACTTTGTATGTCGGAACCGGAGGAAAATCATTATTAGGTGAAGGAAGCATGGATTTTGAAGGGTCTGGAATGCAAGATGGAAATGGCATATGGTACAGTACTGATGGAGGTGGAACTTGGGTTCAATTATCCGGAACTCAAAATGATGAAGTTTCTAGAGTTGCTGCAGATTTATCTCAAAATGATGTTATCTATTTTGTTGGAGACAATATGGGGATGAACAGATCTACAAATAAAACTGTAGAGAATCTAAGTAGTGATATTACAGCTAATACTGATTTAGTAAAGGTTGTTGTTTCGTCTGATGGAAATGTTATTGTAGCTTCTGGTGCTGCTGGTACTACTAGATTATATGTTTCTACAAATGGAGGGACTTCGTTTTTTAATTGTATCGGAAACGGAACTGTTGCGTCTCCAATTGCAAATGGTGGTAATAGAAAAGAATGTGCTATTTCATATGAAAAAAATAGTGCGGGATATTATAACTTTTATATGGCTGAAGAATCTGGAGGTCAAATTAGAGGGATTTGGTATTCTGAAGATCATGGACAAAATTGGTATAAAATTGCACCGGCTTCAACTTTTGGCTGGACTCCTTGTATATCTGCAAATGGACAGTGTAACTACGATATGGTAATTGATGCTGTCCCTGGTCACCCAGATCACTGTATTTTTGGGGGTATTGACTTATATAGATGGGAGAAAACGGAAGGTACTTCGGCATCTGATGCGGACGGTCAATGGGAACAAATTTCTTTATGGAACGCAAATCAAAATAGCCCTGTATATGTGCATGCAGATAATCACCATCTTACATGGGACTCAAATGGCGCTTTATATGTTGGGAACGATGGAGGAATGTCTAAATCTTTTACGAATGAAACACAATTCTTTACTGTCATAAACAAAGGATACAATGCTACTCAATTTTACGGTATTGGTTATGGGCCAAATGGAGAAACTATCGGGGGTGCTCAAGACAACGGTACAGCTTATAATGACCACACGAGTTCAAGTGGGAAATCTTATGCTAAAGTAAATGGTGGTGATGGTTTTGAAAGTGAAATCTCATTTATGGGAGATGGAAAAGTTATCTACTCTACCATTTACGGAGGAGCTTTATACAGAAGTTCTGATAAAGGATTAAATTGGCAAACTGCCGATGCGCCAGCAGCTGGGTCAGGTTTTTACAATGCTATTCGTCTATTTGAAGATGATAACGATTTAGATTCGAAAGATTCCGTTCAATTTATTCCAGATTCATCCATGTCGATAGGAGATGTAGTAGAGTATAATAGTGAAACCTTGAATCTACCACTTACTTATACATTAACACAAAATTTAACTGTAATATTTAGTAGTGTTACACCAGCAATGGATTCTGTTTTGCCGAATTTTGATACAATTCCAGGTGGTGTACCTTACTTGTATAATCCAATTGCACAGGATACGATTAACTTGCCAGACCCTAAGCAATCTTTGTTTGCTACTATGGGAGATCAAGTTTATATCACTAGAGAAATGGTAAGGTTTAGTTCTTCATTAGTAAATAACAAGCCTGGAGATCAGCCATGGTGGAAAACAGGGACTTCAGGTACAGCTCAATCTTATGAGTTTTCTAAAGATGGTGATGTATTATGGATTGGAACTACTGGAGGTATTCTTCATAGAGTTTCTGGATTGGATAGTGCATATTCTTCAACTGCAGGTGATGTAGATTATAGACCAGAAACAGGTGATACAATTATTAATATAGCAACAGGAGATACAGTTTTCGGAGGGTTTACAACACTTGATTGGAGTGCGGCTAACTATCGATATGGGAATTTCGATGATAGCTCTGCTGTTACTTACAAGTTATGGACGACTTCGTTTACAATTGGTAGTTCAATTCAAAGAATCACTGATATCTCAACAGATCCATTGGATTTTGATAGGGTATTGGTAACAACAGGTACCTCTGCAGGTACAATTAAGTTATGTACAAATGCTACTACTACTACTACTGCAGGTGATTTTAATGACGTAAGTGGTAATTTACCGAATTATACTATGTTTGGTTGTGAGTTTATTATGAACCCTTCTGGAGATGATATTTGGATGGCAGGAACTGAGTTTGGTGCTTATTCTTCTGATAATGGTGGATCTTCATGGTCAGCTCATACAGCTGAAACCGGGATTATTCCAATTTTTGATGTTCGTCAACAATGGAGAGACTTTGATCAAGGTGCTAAAAACCCTTATGAAGTATTCTTAGGAACATTTGGAAGAGGTATTTGGACTTCAGATTCTTATGTTGGTGCAGGAGAGCATCAAGTAATTGATGATGTTGAAGGTATTTCAGGAATTAGTATTTTTCCTAATCCACTTTCTGTAGAAGGAAACGTTGCATTTGAATTAGGTAACAGATCTAATGTTGAATTTAAAGTATATGATTTACAAGGAAAAATTATTAACCAAGTAGTTTGGAGTAATATGAATTCTGGTAAACATAACATGAGTTTTAACGTAGGTAAGTTACCAGCTGGAACTTATTTGGTAACGCTTAAAGCTGGAACTTCAACTGAAGTAACTAAGTTTATTAAGTACTAAACAAAAATAAAAACGTTATAAGCCTCAGCTCGGTTATCGAGTTGAGGCTTTTTTTTTACCTTTAAGTAAATAAATATATTATGAGAAAGATTAGAGTAGCTATAAATGGCTTTGGGAGAATAGGGAGAGTTTTTACAAGAGCAATTCAAGACAACAATAATATTGAGTTGGTAGCAATTAATGATTTATCTGATACAGTTACCCTAGCACATTTATTAAAATATGATTCTGTACATAGAGGGTTTAATGGAACAATATCAGCTAAAGAGAATGAGATTATAATAAATGGTAATACCGTTAAAGTATTTAATGAAAAAGATCCAGAAAATTTACCCTGGTCATCATTAAATGTTGATGTAGTTGTTGAAGCTACTGGTGTTTTTAGAACAAGAGCATTAGCATCGAAACATATTAAAGCTGGTGCGAACAAAGTAATTTTATCGGCACCGGCAAAAGAAGATGGTATACGAACAGTGGTAATGGGTATTAACGATGATTTAATCGATGGAACGGAGCAGATAATAAGTAATGCTTCATGTACAACAAATTGTGCGGCACCAATGGTTAAAATAATTGATGAGTTGTGTGGAATTCAAAATGGATATATTACGACTATTCATTCTTATACTGGCGATCAACGATTACACGATGCTCCACATTCGGATTTACGCAGGGCAAGAGCAGCTGCAGAGTCCATTGTTCCAACTACAACTGGAGCTGCAAAAGCAATTACTAAGATATTTCCGCATTTGCATGGACATATGGGAGGCGTAGGCATTCGTGTTCCCGTTCCAGACGGCTCGTTGACAGATATTACCTGTATGGTAAATAATCCTGTATCGGCAGAGGAGTTGAATAGCGTATTTAAAGAATACGCTGAAGGTTCTTTAAGAGGGGTTCTGGAGTATATTGACGACCCCATTGTATCTACAGATATAATTGGAAATACACATTCGGTTATTTACGATTCAGAATTGACTTCTGTAATTGGGAACATGATAAAAGTTGTAGGTTGGTATGACAATGAAGCGGGGTATTCTAATCGAATCGTGGATTTAATCGAAAGGATACAAGCCTAGTATTCAAACTTTTTCAATTCTACTTTTTCACCATCAAAAACAGCGTAAGTGCAGTGCTGTATCCAATCACCAAGATTAATATAGGTGCTTTCATTTTGTAACTGATGTTCAATTGGCCAGTGTCGATGACCAAAAATAAAATAATCATAATGATTATCCTTTAGCTTTTTATTACAGTAAGAAATTAGCCATTCTTTGTCTTCGCCTAAAAACTTTTGAGGTTCTTTATTTTTAGACCTACTTCTTCTAGACCAGTAATTGGCCATGCCAATTCCAAAATTTGGATGAATCCTTGCAAAACACCATTGGCAAAATTTATTGGCAAATACTTTTTTAATAAATTTGTAGCCATTATCGCCAGGGCCCAAACCATCTCCATGTCCTAAAAAGAATTTTTTACCTGCAATTTCTCTAGGTCCATGCTTTCTATGCATTATTATTCCGAGCTCTTTTTCGAAATAATCAAACATCCACATATCGTGGTTTCCAATAAAAAAATGAACAGGAATACCGCTATCCGTAATTTCTGCAATTTTACCTTGTATGCGAATAAATCCTTTTGGGATAGCGTGTTTATACTCAAACCAAAAGTCAAAAATATCGCCCATTAAAAAAATTTCTTGTGCGTCTTTCTGAGCCATTTCCAGCCACCTTACAATCTTTTTTTCACGTTTTAGGCTTTCATCAGAATTAGGAACACCTAAGTGATAGTCAGAAGAAAAGTATATTTTTTTACCAGGTTGCACGGTGCAAATTAACGTAAAAAAATCAATTTTAAGGCTTCACTTCGCGAAGCATTTTAAATGGATTCAATTGATTTATATTGATCATAAAACGAATGCGTTGCCAGAAATCAATATCATTATAGTTCAATTCCGCTTTTATATCGTTCGCGTAGACTAAAGGTATGTAAATTTCAAATATATCCTTTGGTAAGTGAATGTAAATACCAGCATCATATAATAAGCCAACTTTTTCTGTTGCCGTTCCATTGGTGAACTGCGTAAATGGATATAGCCCAGCATCCGCAAATATTCCAATTGGGCCAACTGGAGATTCAATTTTTATATTTGTGCTTAAAATCCAACTGTTACTCGAATAGGAGGTAGGGATTTTAAATGCGCCATGGGTATTTGTGGTCTGCTGAGATAACATATTTGGATGATTGTTATTTCTCCCTAGCAGAACATTGTCGTAAAGATAATCATGATCTCCATTTTGTCCATCTAATCTCCAGCTGTACCGATTAGAAAAATCATTTGACTCTTGTAGAGAATATCCTCCAAAAAAGCGAAGATCAATTCCTTTTAAATATACGTTGTAGTTCAAACGAAGTTTAGCTTCAAGGCTTAGTTGCGAAAAGTCAGTTGCTAAGTTTGGGTTCCCATGCAAAAATTGTAAGTCAAGTGATGCAGGTTTCAGTACTTGTCTATTGGAGACTTTGTAGTTCAGTATATTATATATATTCGGCTGAAGTGTTGTGTTTTCATTGGATTCATTGGTGGAGACAAACCGATAGCTTAAAAGTTGTTTAACTTTTCGTAAAGGCGATTTAATTTCTGTTTTAATGTGTCCTTCAATTTTTAATCGCTGATCTACATCTATGTTTTCAGAAAATGTATAATACGGCGCAGTATTGTATGTTTTGTCCAATCCAAACGCAGCGACTTCAGCACCTATCGTAAACCTTCTGAAGATCGAATTAGGGTAAATGTTATAATGAACTTGTCCTACACCGTTTAGGTTATTTAAACGTGTACTATACATTGGTATAACTAACCATTCAAGTTTCTTTTCCGGAAAAGTAGTATTATACAAAGCTATTCCAGGCATTATTCCGTCTGCAGAATTCCAACCTAATAATGGAAGATAGAATAAAGATGCTTTGTCCCTACTTTCAATGCTTCCTAAAAACTCAATACTTAGTGGCCTAGCTTTTTTAAATAGCCCAGAAGTTTTAATTACATCGTCGGTTCTATCAATTTCAGGAATATCTCTATTATAATCTAAAATAATCTTATCTGCACCCTCTGATTTAAAGTCAATTGTCATTTCATCGGAATTACCATCAAACCATTTTTTTGCAACGACTATTGTGTCATCCTTAATGCCAAATAGGGCAAATGGAGCTGCGATATCAGCTTTGTTTTTTATGGTTACTTTAAATTCTCCAGTTTCATTTTTCTTAATACCCGCTATTTTGTAATCTATTTTTTTAGTTGTTTTTATATAGTCATCAAAAAACCAACTTAAATCTTTTCCTGTTACGGATTGAAATACATCTCTTAGGTCATCTGGTTGCGGATGTTTAAATTTCCATTTGTCAAAGTAAGCATGCATGCATCTATTAAAAAGAGTGTCACCTAAATAAGCAAGCATGTAGTCCATTCCAATTCCAGTCTTTCCATATACAATAGCGCCATAATTTGTTGGTGTGAAATCTTGAGATACAGTTTCAATAGGTTGATCATAATTTCTTCTTGCATTGAAAAGATAGCCTAAATCATACATTCCTCTTGGGCCATAAACATTTAATCCTGATTTAGCCATGATTCCTTTTGGTAAACCAATACCTCCTAAATCCATTTCTGGATATTTGGTTTCGGTATATCTGTTTTCAGTAAAAGTATTAAGACCTTCATCCATCCAAGCATGTTGCCTTTCGTTTGAACCTAAAATACCGTAAAACCAATTGTGACCAACCTCATGAACTATTACTTGTTCAAGGCTAAAAGCAGAGTAAGATTCACCAATAACTGTAATGTTTGGGTATTCCATCCCTCCACCCGCACTAATAGATCCGTCAACAGCTGTTACATGTTTATAAGGATAGTCCCCATTCCATAAGGAATAGTAATAAGTAGCATCATTTAAATATTCGATAGATTTTGCCCATAATTTTGCTTCATTGTTAGTGAACATTGCCCAAGTGGTTACTTTTTCTTTACTATGAGGAAGTTCTACACTACCTTTTAATACATAATAACGCTTGTCAGCAAACCAAGCAAAATCATGTACATTTTCTTGGTGGTAATGGAGTGTTTTTAATTCTGTAGAACTTTCTGGAAAATCCATCCCATCTTTTTTCCAGAAGCCAATTTTATCTTCCTTTAGTAAAAGTTCAGTTTCAGTAACTTTGTTTTCAAGCCAAGCAATCTCTTCTTCACCATTTACTAAATCACCCGTTGCTCCAACAACATAATTTTTAGGCAATGTAATTGTAACATCATACGTGCCGTATTCTGAATAGAATTCACCTTGACTCAAGTAGGGCATAGGATGCCATCCATCTTTATCATATACAGCTGGTTTTGGAAACCATTGCGTTATCTGATATGATTCACCAATATGTCCTAGCCTAGAGTAAATTCCTAATGGTATTTTCACTCTGAACGGGGTGGTTATGTTTATTTTTTCACCTGGAGGAAGCGGAGATTTTAATACTAAAGCGAGAATATCGATGTGGTCAATATCTGGAGCTGAAATAACAAATTCTCCATCTACTTTAAAGTCTAATGAATCGATGAAACCTCTGTCAATACTATCTGCGAAATGAAAATCAACTTCCCCATTTTCATCATTTTGGATAGCCATGTCAGTGCCATTATTTCGATAGGCATTTGGCCAAATGTGCATAAAAATGTATTCTAATGAATCAGGAGAATGATTAATGTATTCGATTTCTTCAAAAGCTGATAGTGTGTTGTTTTCATCGTTTAGAAGAACATTTATGGTGGTATTAACTTCTTGTTGGAAGTAATCCTGACTAAAAACAGTACAATAAACAAATGTAAAAAGGGTAATAAGGGTCAATTTATTCATGGTGTAAAAGTATTGTGAATTTACTAGTTTTAGAATCGGGAAAAGAGAAAAAAAGAAAATGGATTTAGTCTCCGAGTAGTTCTTTTATCTTTTTATCAAGCGCTGCTCCTCTAAGATTTTTTGCTATAATTTCACCGTCTTTATCTATTAAAACGGTGAATGGTATTCCTGTAAATCCGTAGATTTTAACCGCCTCAGATTTCCATTGTTTCAAATCGCTCACGTGATTTGGCCAATATAAGTTGTCTTGTTTTATCGCGCTTAGCCATCTGTTTATGTCTTTATCCAGTGAGACGCTATATACAGTAAACCCCTTGTCTTTATATTCATTGTATAGCTTTACAACATTTGGGTTTTCTGCTCTACATGGACGGCACCATGAGGCCCAAAAATCGATTAAAACATAATTGCCACGTAACGATTCAAGTGTAATTATTTTCCCATCTGGGTTTGGGAAATTTAATTCTGGAGCAATCGATCCAATAGCAGATAGTTGTTCTAATCTTTCCCTTTCTACTGCTTCCTTTTTTCTATTTTCATTTTGCGTTTCTATTTGTTTAATCTGTGTTTGAACGGCAAGATGATATGAGGTGTTTGGAACAGATTCAGCAAGTCCTGCTTCTATCTTTTTATATAGTGCTAAGTCGGTTTGAGGGTTTAAATATCCCATAGTTGTTAATACAGCTATGGACTTGTAATTGTTGTTAATGAACTGATCCCTTTTGTAAATAAAATTTTTATCTAATGAGTCCAATTTTCTTTTTGTATCAGCTTTTTGTTGTGGGTTGAATTTGGGATCTTTTAAATTATTAGCGTATTCCTTTTTCCATTTTGAATGATCTGAAAGGTGCAATACAAGTGTTTTAACAATCTCACTATCCTTTGACCCGGAGATCGAATAAGTTTCCATAATTTTTGCTCCATCCGCATTGAAGTTAATTACTTCATCCGTATTTGCACTATCCAAAACAAGAAGAGCATAATCTTGTTTAGAAAACCCTATTGAATAAAAATCTGGTTTTACTACATTAACAGCTAACCTAAATTTCCCATTCTTTTTGATTACGACAGAGTCAATAATAACCGGAGTGTTATTAATAAAAGCATTTAAGTAAAGTGTTTTACCTGCGGCATTTTCAATAATTCCCTTAATTTCAACTTTCTTAGGTGCTCGGCCGAAAGAAACAGTTGTAATAGAAATCATTAAGAGTGTTAAAATATAATTTTTCATAAATGTTAGTCTAATAATTCTTTCAGTTTTTCTTCTAGTTCATATCCCCGCAGCCCAATATCAATTATGTTACCATCTTTTCCTATTAGAAATGTTTGAGGAATGCTTTGGACATTGTAAATTGCTGATCCTGCAGCTTGCCAGCCCTTTAGGTCGCTTGTATGGTAAGGCCAAGTTAATCCATCTTGTTGTATTGCACCTTTCCACTTTTCAGCATCTTTATCTAATGAATAGCTATAAATAGTAAAGCCTTTGTCTTTATACTGCTTGTATAGCCGAACAACATTTGGATTTTCTGCTCTACATGGCCGGCACCATGAAGCCCAAAAATCAAGAAGAACTATTTTTCCTTTTAAGCTGCTCAATGCGATGTTTTTTCCGCTTGGATTAGGGAAATTTAAGTCCGGTGCTTTATTGCCGATAGAAATTCCTGCATTTGCAAAGGCTGATTTTTGATCAGCAACCATTTGCTTTTGACGAGCTGCATTTGAAATAGCTTGATTGGCCTGAGCGATTTTTTGCGATACTGCAAGGTGAAAAGGAGAACCGCTCATATGTTCAAGCATGGTCTTTTCAATTTTTTTTAAATAATCTATCTCATTAACAATGTCGTAAAGTTCTGAAGCTGCCATATAAACCGCAGGAGAATGAAGGTTCTTGTCAATGAAATTATATTTAAAGACGTTGAAATCTTCTTTTACTTTTTCCGCTTTTTGAATGATAATTTCACGTTTTGCTGATGCTTCATAATCCAGGGCTTCTATTTCCTGTTTATAGCCCTGCATAGTGTCGAAAAATATCTTTTGTTTAAGAGAAAAATCATGCATAATCTTTGTGTCTTCAGAGCCAGTAACTTCGGCAGAAATAGACATTTGATTGAAGTCAGAATTTAAACTTATTTTTTCTCCTCCTTTTAGTAAAAGTGCAGCTACATTGTTTACGGTGTTTCCGATGCTATAGAATTTAAATCCAACTCCTTGCCCTTGAAGGTGGTAATTACCCATTTCATCAGCTATATTGCTATCGATTTTAACAGGTACGTTACCACCATATTCAAATAAATAGATTTTTTTTCCACCTCCATTGGTGATTTTTCCTTGAATCGTAAACTGTTTTGAACTAGCTATTTGACTTGTTTCGTCTTGTAAGTTTTGTGACGAATGGTTTTCTTCTTTGTTATTATCTGAACAAGAAAAAAGCCCAAAAACAAGTCCAAAAACAAGCAAAGTTAAAATAAGGGATATGTTAAACTTCATTTGCTAATTTATTCAAGAGTTGAGTAGTCGTTTTTGGATCTGCTGCACCTTTCATTTCTCGCATTACTTGTCCCATGAAGAATCCAGTTAATTTCTTCTCTCCATTTTTAAAACGTTCAAATTCGTCAGGGTTGTTTTTAAAGATATTAATTATTACGTTTTCTATCTCACTGCTATCAGTCTTAGTAATCCAACCGTTGCTTTCTGCAATTTGAATTGGATTGCTTTCTGGGTTCATTACTAAGAAAGGGAATACTTTTTGAGTTGCAACGGAGTTGTTAACCTTTTCTTCTTCAATTAATTGAATCAATTGCGCTATTTTTTCAGCTTCAATTGGAAAGTCTTCTATTTCAAGCGCATTTTGGTTTAGGTAAGACTTCACACTTCCCATCATCCAATTTGCAGCCGCCTTAAAGTTCTTAGTATGTGCTATCAATTCTTCAAAATACAATGCTATTCCTTTCGACTCAGTTAGGTTAGTTGCATCGTAATCTGAAAGTTTTAATTCGTTTACATATTTTTTATACAAATCATTTGGAAGTGCAGGTAAGTTTTTTTTCACTTCGTTTATGTAGTCTTGTGTTATATGTAATGCTGTTAAATCCGGCTCTGGGAAATAACGATAATCATGCGCATCCTCTTTTTTTCTAAGCGCAATTGTCTCTCCTGTATTAGCATCAAAGTTTCTCGTTTCTTGTAATACCTTACCTCCACTGTCAAGTACTCCAGCAAGTCGCACTATCTCATATTCAATAGCTTTTTCAACGTTGCTAATAGAGTTCATGTTTTTTACTTCAACACGTTGTCCAAATTCCTTACTACCTATTGGCATAATGGAAACATTTACATCGCAACGCATACTTCCTTCCTCCATGTTACCATCACAAATGTCAAGGTAACGGACTAATTTCCTCATTTCAATAAGGTAGTTGTATGCTTCTTTCCCATTTTTAAAAACAGGTTCCGTTACAATTTCCAAAAGAGGAACTCCTGCACGGTTTAAATCAATTAAAGTATCAAAAGGATCAATGTCATGAGAGCTTTTTCCTGAATCTTCTTCCATGTGAATTCGAGTAAGCTCAATCGATTTCTCATTTCCGTTTGCATCTTTGATTAAAACATAGCCTCCTGTGCAAATCGGAGTTTTATCTTGTGTTATTTGATATCCTTTCGGTAAATCAGGATAGAAATAATTCTTTCTATCGAAATGCATATCTCTTGTGATCTCAGAATGACAAGCTAAACCAAGCTTAATTCCATAATTAAGCGTTTTGCCATTAAATTTAGGTAATGTTCCTGGGTGTCCTAGACTTGTAGGGCTGATGTTTGTGTTTGGAACTGCGCCAAATTCATTTGCGTCTCTACTATAGGCTTTGCTATTGGTAAGGAGTTGTGCATGGATTTCTAAGCCGATTACAGGTTCATATTTTTTTAATACCTCTTCTAACGTCATTGCAATTACATTGTTTTTAATAACTCTTTAATTATAAGTGTCATTTTAGGCTCAGCTTCTCTTGCTATACCTTGGACAATTTCATGGGTCATTTCAATTATTTTTCCGGGAACACCTAGGTCAGTTACAATTGAAAAACCAAAACAAGGAATTCCCATGTGACGTGCTGCAATTACTTCTGGTACCGTACTCATGCCTACAGCATCTGCTCCAATAACCCTTACGTAATTATATTCTGCAGGTGTTTCTAATGTTGGTCCTGAAAGACCAGCATATGTCCCCTTAGATACTTTAATGTTATTGTTCGCTGCAATTTTTTCAGCTCTCGCAATTAATTTTAAATCATACGGTTCGCTCATGTCTGGGAAGCGAGGCCCTAGTTCCTCATAGTTTTTTCCCATTAATGGATTGGTTGGGAATAAATTAATATGATCTGAGATAATCATAATTTCCCCAACTTCAAAATCAGGATTAACACCTCCACTTGCATTACTGACAAACAGTGTCTCAATTCCTAAAAATTTCATAACTCTAACCGGAAAAACACATTCATTCATGTCATAGCCTTCATAAAAATGAAACCGACCTTGCATTGCAACAACTTTCTTTCCACCTAATTCTCCAAAAATCAATTGTCCACTGTGCCCTTCGACTGTAGATACCGGGAAGTTTGGTATTTCTTCGTAAGGAATAGCGTGTTCGGCTTTTATTTCGTTTCCTAAATTACCTAACCCTGTTCCTAATATAATTCCAACCTCAGGTTGGAAGTTCGTTCGTTCCTTTAGGTAATTTGCTGTCTGCTTTATTTTCTCTAACATATTTTAGTATCTCGTTGTCAAATTTTTGCTTGCCATCAATTATATCAATTTCGATTTCAATACAATATATAGGCAATTGTTCAAACCCTTTTATTTCCAGTAATCTAGATGCATCTTTCTCAGTGGTTAAAATGATTTTTTTCGAGCTATCAAAAGTACCAAATATTTCAGAGACTGTAGCTACATCTTTTTCAGAAAATGGATAATGATCTCGATATGCTTTTTTACTATAGGTTACTTCCCTTCGGTTTAATTCTTCATAAAGTGGATCCGGGTTTGCAATGCCCGTTAAAACAAGCGTCTCGAAGTTTGAAATTTCTCCTATTAATTCTTTATTTGTAAAGGGGTTGTAAATCCGACCATACAGAATAAAACTGAAAAATATTTTCTGATTTTTAGTAGGTGATATGCCTTTAATAATTTTATTCTTCCTTTCCAATGAAAGATCATGTGGGCATTTTGAAACAATAATAATATCCGCTCTGTTTTTTCCTTTTCTGAACTCTCTTAACTCACCCATTGGTAACATTAAATCATTGTAAAAGGGTTTGTTTATATCAGCTATTAAGATATTTAAACCAGCTTTTAATGATCGGTGTTGAAAAGCGTCATCAAGCAGTATGGCTTCAGTTGATGGGTTGTCGTAAAGTAAGTTCAAAACACCTTTTACCCTTTTTTTTTCAACGACAACCTTTATGTTTGGGAATTTACGATGATATTGTGCAGGTTCATCACCAATATCAATTGCCGTTGAATTCTCATCTGCTTCGATGTATTCTGTAGTTTTTCTTCCATATCCTCGACTTAGTATGGCGAGGTTATATTCATCTTTTAATAATCTTGCGAGGTATTCTGTATGAGGTGTTTTTCCAGTTCCACCCATTGATAAATTGCCAATGCAGATTATTGGTAGGTCAAATTCACTTGATTTAAAAATATTTTTTTTGTATAAAAAATTTCTAAATAGTGTGATACCTCCATAAATTAGTGCAATTGGAAATAAGATATAGCGAAATACTTTCATTAATTTATTTTACTGATTACAAAAATCAATAATTTAGCGGAATGACAATACAAGAAGTAACAAATTATTTAGAATCGATAGCTCCACTTCAGTATCAAGAGAGTTACGATAACGCTGGTTTAATTGTTGGGAATTATAAGGATGATGTTTCAGGAGTTCTAGTTTGCTTAGATAGTACGGAGGAAATCGTTGATGAAGCAATAGAACGAAATTGTAATTTAATTGTTGCGCATCATCCAATTGTATTTTCAGGATTAAAAAAAATTACGGGTAAAAACTACGTTGAAAAAACAGTTATTAAAGCTATTAAAAATGATATCGCTATTTATGCGATTCACACGAATTTGGATAACATGCTGAATGGTGTGAATGAAATTATAGGTAGAAAATTAGGGTTGATTAATACGCAGGTTTTATCACAGTCTAGTAATAACCTCAGGAAACTTATAACATATGTCCCTCTTGAATATGTAGAAAAAGTCCGGGATTCTTTATTTGATTCTGGTGCAGGGAAAATTGGGAATTATGATGAATGTAGCTTTAGTAGTATGGGGGAAGGGACTTTTCGAGCTGGGGATAATACAAATGCATTTATTGGAGAAAAAGGGAAAAGACATCTTGAAACCGAGCAAAAGCTTGAAGTAATTTACGCAATAGATAAGGAAAGTGCGATTTTATCGTCTTTGTCAAATAGTCATCCTTACGAAGTTGTAGCTTATGATATCTTGCAATTACAAAATAGTAATTCAGATGTTGGAGCAGGCTTAATTGGCGATTTGGAAAATGGAATTGATGAAATTACTTTTCTAAAATCTTTAAAGATTACGATGAAAACGGATTGTGTCCGCTATACTGAATTGGGGGGAAGACAAATTAAGAAAGTTGCTGTATGCGGTGGTTCAGGAAGTTTTTTGTTGAAAGATGCTATTCGTCAAAAAGCGGATGTTTTTATTACAGGGGATTTTAAATATCATGAATTTTTTGATGCTGAAAACCGCATTGTTATCGCAGATGTTGGACATTTTGAAAGTGAACAGTATACAATTGAGCTTTTAGTTGATAAACTAAAGGAAAAATTTACTACTTTTGCGGTCTGTTTTACGGAGGTAAATACAAATCCCGTTAATTATTTGTAAATTATTATGGCAAAAAAGAAAGAATCTACAGCTGAGCAAAAGTTAAGAGCACTTTATAATCTTCAAATTATTGATTCTAGAATTGATAAAATTCGTCAAGTACATGGTGAGTTACCTTTGGAGGTACAAGACCTAGAAGATGAGTTAGAAGGAATGAACTTAAGGTTATCTAAAGTCGAAGAAGAGATTAGTGATTTGAATTTGCAAATCAACGAAAAGAAAAATGTTATTGAAGAGTCTAAGGCTGGCGTTGCAAAATACGTAGAGCAACAAAAGAAAGTTAGAAATAACAGAGAGTACGATTCGTTGACTAAGGAAATAGAATACCAAGGTTTGGAAGTCGAATTAGCTGAAAAAAGAATCAACGAGTATAAAGCAAGAATCGCTTCTAAGCAAGAATTGCTTGAGACAAGTGTGTCTGAATTAGAAGATAAGAAAGGAGCTTTGGATGCTAAGAAAAATGATTTAGCTGAAATTGAAGCTGAAACGGCAAAAGAAGAGAGTCTGTTGAGAGAAAAATCAAAAGAAGCTTCTGCCGGTGTTGAAGAAAGATTATTGAAAGCATACACTAGGATTAGAAATGCTGCTAAAAATGGTTTGGCTGTCGTTCCTGTTGAAAGAGGTGCTTCAGGAGGTTCATATATTAAAATTCCACCACAAAGGCAATTAGATATTGCAGCTCGTAAAAAAATCATTATTGATGAGCACAGTGGAAGAATCCTTGTTGATTTAGAATTAGCTCAAGAAGAAACTGATAAAATGGAAAAAATGCTTGCGAAGTTGTTAAAGTAAGTCTAATCTATATGTTATTAAAAAGGGGTTAACATATGTTAGCCCCTTTTTTTTGTTTCCTATTTTAATGTATTAAAATTTACGTCCAAAGGTAAATATTAAATTAGTGTTAGATTTTTTAATTGGTGTATTCTCTACTAATATTGGATCGTACATATAATAATCTTCCGTCCAAGTTGAGCTTGTAACAGCGAAGTCGATGTAAAAGCTTTTTACACGGTAACCAAGACCTCCAGAATACGTTAGTTTTGCATCATTATTTTCAACAGCAGTAAGGTTATATGGGTTTTGATAATAGGCAAAACCTAATCTAGTATATACGGGTCCTGCTATTTTAACCTCACTCCCAATTCTTATGTTGTGCGTTGCTCTAAAGTTAATGTCTCCCGTGTTATTTTCGTTCGAAAAATTATAACTACTTCCTGAAAAAGGATGGCTAGATAAAGCACTCCCTGCATAATCAATGTATTCATAGTCAGCGCTTATCATGGCTTTTCTAGCAATAATCACTGAAAGGCTGCCGGTAAGTCTTCCAGGCGTTCTTAGCTTGTAAAGAAAACTGCCATCAGGAGAATTGGAAGAATAGGTTTCACCATCTTTAAATTTAGAGGACATACTTGAGCTCCAGTTGTCTTTCATATAATAGAATTTCGTAGGGGTATGATAGGCAGCGCCAATCCTCAACCATGTAGTAGGAAGAATAATGATTCCTAATTTAGCGTTCACTCCATTTCCGCGGGTTGTTAAATACTCATTATATGTAAAGTGTTCTATTTCCAGCGAGTCGCTTAAGGCAGTTTCAGTATGATTTTTTTCTTGTCTAAATCGTATTGTAGGGAAGCCAATTGTTGCACCAATGTATATTTTATTGTTGAAGTTTCCAGACATTGCGATTGCTGTCTCTCCCATGTGTCCTTTTCGGGTAATTGTATGCTGGTGATTGAATTCACCTTGGTACATCTGGGTTGTGTAGTAGTTTCCAGAGGAGTCACCCGGATCAATTACATACGCATCGTAAGCTAACCCTGATGTAAACGATAGGCTTTCGTAAATGTCGTCGGGATGTATTCCTCCTGCTTGCGCAGCAAAAACATACGACATTGAAGTGTCGCTTATTCCAGATATACTAGTTCGTTCATTAAAGTTTGCAAGCCGATTGTAACTGAGTCCAAACTGAATACTTTTCCATAGGGAAGCACTTTCTTTTCCTGCTTTAATTACGCCAACAATACCCATGTTACCTATTACAAAACTTTCATGTCCGTTTGTTGCATTTGTTCCCATAAATTGGGTTGATGAGTTTTGTAAACCAATTTGAGGTGTAATAGACCATTCGGACGTCTTAAAACGAGCCATTCCTGCTGGATTTACACTTAGTACAGATAAATCCGCTCCTAGCGCACCGAAAGCTCCTGCAACGCTATTGTATCTTGCTGTTCCTCCAAAATCGAGGAAGCTATAACGTAAGGCATCTTCTTCTGTTTGCGCTTTCGATTGTATCGAAAAGGACATAAGAATTACCAGAACTAATAGGATTTGTTTCATTAGAGTTTCTTTTTTTATAATAATCGGTGTAATAAAGAATGAATGCAGTTTTATCTTCTTCCTCCTGATTTAGACGATGAACTACTGCCTTTACTTCGGGAAGAGCCGCTGCTGCTTCCACTAGATCGACTTGGAGATGATGAGCTTCTTGATCCAGCACTGCTTCTACTTCCGCTATTACTATTACTTCTTGAAGGCTTATAAGTTGATGAAGATCCACCACTTCTATTGTTACTAGGTTTAGTAGTTGAAGGCCTGGTGTAACTATTGTTAGGCTTTGTAGCATTGTATGGTCTTGTGTAGTTGTTATTATTTGAACGACTTGTTCCATTGCTAGAATTTGGTTTAGTCGTTGTGTTTGGTCTCGCTTTCCATGCAGAAGATGCTCCTCTAGAATTGTTAATAGAAGTAGGTTCTCTAGAAATGTAATTCGAATTCCCTTTTTGAGCTGGAGTTGTTCTAGTGGCATTTAAATCGTGGTTCTCAAATTTGTTATTAATTGATAATGAAGATAAGCTATTATCATATGAAGGAACTTTCATAGAGTTATCCAATGCATTGGAACCGTTAATTTCTTTGCTATTATTCACGCTCGCATTTGATGCAGTTGGTGTTTCGGAGCTGTTATTGCTGTTTTCAGACCCGTTCACAACGGGGTTAATTTTTTTAACTACAGCAGTAACTGTATTGTAATCTTCGCTAGTTGAGTTTCCGTAGTTAGATCCGGTCAATGAATTTGAACTCATGCCCCCTCCATGGTTTCCAGTGTATGAATTACTTGCCGTTTGGTCTCCGTAGTAATTTCCATAATTAGAATTGTTTCCATATCCATTCCCATAATAGTTTCCGTATCCATTACCGTAATAGCCATTGTAGTTGTTTCCGCAGTAGCCATTTCCATATCCGCCGTATCCATAGTTATTGCATCCGTAGTTGTTCCAATGGTTGTTTGAACAACAGCTCATGCCGTTGTTGTAATAAGAGTTGTAAGCGTATCCTGAATAATAGTTTCCAAAGTAAATGTTTGTATTCCATCCGTAAGGACTGCCGTAATAATAGGAATTTGTATAATAAGGATTGTAATAGCTATATCCTGAATTACAGTTATTAAATCTTCTTATTCTTGAAGAGTATTGGTAGTCATAATTGGTATTGTAATAATTGTTTGTTACGTAAGTATTACCGTCATCGTTATTTTCTGTTTCAGAATATTTTGGATCATAATACTCATCTTCACCTACATGTGCAGATGCTTCATCTTCATACGAATAATATTCGTCAAATTCGGAATTTGAACTTGTGGTCGGTGTATATAACTCTTCTTCAGAATAAATGTCATCTTTATAGCTTAAGTCTTGTGTAGATGAACAAGAAGACAAAAGTACAATTACAGATAATGATAGAATTGAGTTTATGATTTTCATGATGTTGAGATTATATGTTATTAATAATATCGACTTGATAGTAAATTTAAATAAGTTTGGGCACATTATAAAAGCTACCTCTTATTAATTTTTAACTTTGTAGTCGTTAACAAGAATTTAACAAAAACTATACCACAAATGGCAAAAGGATTACCGAAAAGAAGTGAGGATTTTTCAGCATGGTACAATGAATTGGTTGGGAAGGCTGATTTGGCAGAACATTCAGGAGTTAAGGGATGTATGGTTATCAAACCATATGGCTATGCTATTTGGGAAAACATGAAGGCTGTTTTGGACCAAAAGTTTAAAGAAACTGGGCACCAAAATGCATATTTTCCAATTTTTGTCCCAAAAAGTTTATTTGAGGCCGAAGAAAAAAATGCTGAAGGGTTTGCAAAAGAATGTGCAATTGTAACGCATTATAGATTAAAAAATGATCCCGATAAAAAAGGAAAATTAATGGTTGATCCAGATGCGAAATTGCAAGAAGAATTAATTGTTAGACCTACCAGTGAGGCAATTATTTGGAGTACTTATAAGAAGTGGATTCAGTCCTATAGAGATTTACCATTATTAATTAACCAATGGGCTAATGTTGTAAGGTGGGAGATGCGAACACGTTTGTTTTTAAGAACAACAGAGTTTTTATGGCAAGAAGGACATACTGCTCACGCTACAAAAGCAGAAGCCTTAGAAGAAACTGAAAAAATGATGCATGTATATGCTGATTTCGCAGAGGATTACATGGCTATGCCTGTGATTAAGGGCTTAAAGTCTGAAAGTGAAAGATTTGCTGGTGCTGAAGAGACTTATTGTATTGAAGCTTTGATGCAAGATGGAAAAGCACTTCAAGCTGGAACATCTCATTTTTTAGCACAAAATTTTGCCAAAGCATTTGATGTTAAATTTGCAGATGCAGAAGGGAAGCAAGGATATGTTTGGGCATCTTCATGGGGCGTCTCTACTCGCTTGATTGGAGGTCTTATTATGACGCATAGTGATGATTTAGGGCTAGTGTTGCCTCCTAAATTGGCGCCTATCCATGTTGCTATTGTTCCTATATATAAAGGGGGTGAGCAATTGGCGCAAATTTCAGAAGTGGCAAATAAGCTAAAAGCTGATATGCAGGCAAAAGGTATTATTGTTAAATATGATGATGATGATAAACGCAAGCCGGGCTGGAAATTTGCTGAATATGAGATGAAAGGAGTTCCTGTTCGAATTGCGATAGGTCCTAGAGATTTAGAAAATGGAACGGTTGAGGTAGCACGAAGAGATACTTTGGAAAAGGAAAGTCTGCAGCAAGAGGATTTAGCAATTAAAGTCGAACATTTACTAGAGCAGATTCAAATAAATTTATTGGATAGAGCTAAAACATATAGAGAAGAGTTTACAAATGTAGCTAAAACATGGGATGAGTTCAAAGAGCTTATTGATAATAAAGGTGGATTTGTTCACGCTCATTGGGACGGAACGGAAGAAACAGAGCAAAAAATAAAAGAAGAAACTAAAGCTACAATTAGATGCATTCCTTTTGATCAGAAAGAAGAAGCTGGAAGTTGCATATATTCTGGGAACTCTTCTAAAGGAATGGTGTTGTTTGCAAAAGCTTATTAACTTTACTTATTATGATGGACGAAAAAGCGGCACAAGAATTAATATTTCATACCGTTAAGGATAAAAGTGTATTGAAGCAAGATGTCTTTAATAACATTATTCTCAATTTTAAGATTCTGAAACAAGTTTTGAAAGAAATTGGAGATGATCTGAGTGCGCGGGTTGAATCTGTTGATGAACGTGTTATTATTGAGTACAAAGATACCGGAGAATTTGAAGCACAATTAAGAGTAGCAGGTGATGTTTTAGTTTTTCATATGCATACAAACGTTTTTAAGTTTGATACACAAAATAGCTTGTGGAATACGTCCTACTTCAAAGAGAATGGAAATCGTGGTTATTGTGGATTAATTAACGTCTATAATTTTTTAAACGATTCGATAAAGTATAATAGAGTGAATGATTCTGGTTATATGATTGGACGATTATTTGTTAATGCTGAGAATCACTTTATGGTTGAGGGGAAAAGACAAATGGGATTTCTGTATAATGACATTATCAACTCTGTGATCGATAAAGATAAAATGAAAGCAATTATTCAATCAGCGGTATTGTACACGTTGGACTTTGATCTGCTTATACCTCCTTATGATCAGGTCAAAGAAGTCTCCGTTTTAGAAATTCAACAATTAAGCGATAAACAGAAATTGAAGACGGCTAAGCGGTTGGGTTT
>Ga0209406_1000140_pt1 | contig 63676 bp, 53 predicted proteins | sample COGITO_mtgs_1204_FD_184808 | JGI IMG/M metagenome (GOLD analysis project Ga0209406, IMG submission 184808) | Pelagic marine microbial communities from North Sea - COGITO_mtgs_120426 (SPAdes) (version 2) | ecosystem: Environmental > Aquatic > Marine > Epipelagic ... | reverse complement strand
CATGGGTGTTTTAAATGTAACTCCTGATTCATTTTATGATGGAGGAGTCTATTCAAACGAAAAAAAAATATTACTCCAAGTAGAAAAAATGATTTCAGACGGAGCAGATATTATTGATATTGGAGGCTTTAGTTCAAAACCAGGTGCAAAAACTATTTCTGTAAAAGAAGAAGAAAAAAGAGTAATTCCAATTATAAAACTCATTAATAATACATTTAATAAAATTATTATTTCGGTTGATACTTTTAGAAGTGAAATTGCTGAAAAATCATTAAATGAAGGAGCTTCTATAATAAATGATATTTCTGGTGGAAATTTAGATAAGAACATTTATCAAATAGCAAATAAATATAGAGTACCATATATAATGATGCACATGAAAGGAGTTCCTGCAAATATGCAAGCAAATCCAAAATATGAAAATATTAATTACGAAATCATAAAAGATTTCTCATATAAAATAGATTTAGCAGAAAAAAAAGGAGTTTGTGATATTATAATAGACCCTGGTTTTGGCTTTGGTAAAAGCATTGAACACAATTATCAAATATTAAATAACATAAAGCTTTATACCGTTTTAAAAAAGCCAATATTAGTTGGTATTTCAAGAAAATCAATGATTTATAAGCTTTTAAAAACAGACCCTTCTAAAGCACTGAACGGTACAACTAGCTTAAATACAATAGCATTAATTAATGGAGCTAATATTTTAAGAGTTCATGATGTTAAAGAGGCAAAAGAAGTAATTAAACTTTATAGTTTTTTAAAAGAAAACGTTTAAAACAATTTTGACTAATTTTGTAAAGATTTGGAAGATATATTAAACATAACTCAAAACTTCATAATACCATTTGTTGATATTATTTTAGTAGGAATAATGCTATACTATGCCTATAAACTAGTAAGAGGAACTGCTGCAATTAATATTTTTTTAGGATTTGTAATAATTTACATTATTTGGTGGTTAACTGAACTGGTTAATATGCCTTTTTTAAGTAATATTCTAGGTGGGTTCATCAGTGTTGGAGTAATAGCACTTATTGTAGTTTTTCAGCAAGAAATAAGGAAATTTCTTCTTTTGCTAGGATCTTCTAACATTACAAATAATAAAAATATATTAAGGAAATTTAATTTGTTCTTTAAAATTACTAGTGAACAAACTGGAATGGATTTAGACGAGTTTATAAAGGCGTGTGAAAATTTAAAAAGTAACAAAACAGGAGCTCTTTTTGTAATAGAGAGAAACAATAGTTTAGATTTTGTAAGAACTACAGGTGATGAACTAAATGCAACTATCTCAAGTCCAATAATAGAAAGTATATTTTTCAAAAACAGTCCGTTACATGACGGCGCTGTTATAATCGAAGGTAATTTCATAACTGGATCTAGAGTTATACTTCCTGTTACTGAAAGTCAAAGTATTAATTCTAGACTTGGTCTTAGGCATAGAGCAGCAATTGGAATTACAGAAAAAACCGATGCTTTAGCCATAGTGATTTCTGAAGAGAATGGTAAACTTTCTTTAATTAAAAATGGTGAACTAACTGCTATTAAAAATAGTGAGATTTTAAAATCTAACCTTGAAACTGAGCTTCGCTAATTTTTTCTTTTTGAAATTGAATTTCATATAAGTCTTTGTAGTAACCATTTTTTTTAGCTACTAATTCTTTATGTGTTCCTTGCTCCACTAACAATCCCTGATTCATTACAAAAATTCTATCAGAATTTAAAATTGTTGATAGTCTATGAGCTATTATTATTGATGTTTTATTTTCAGTAATTTTTTCAGTTGCATTTTGTATTAATTCCTCAGAATTTGAATCAATACTTGAAGTTGCCTCATCTAGTATTAAAATCGATGGGTTTTTAATATAAGCTCTTAAAAAAGATATTAATTGTCTTTGACCCTGAGACAGCATTACACCTCTTTCTTTAACATTATAATTGTAACCATCAGGAAGAGACATAATAAAATCATGTATTCCAATTTTTTTTGCAGCATTTACAACATTATCAAAAGAAATAGAGGAATCCCAAAGTGTAATATTATTGAGAATAGTATCAGCAAAAAGAAAAACATCTTGTAAAACCAGGGCTATACGACCTCTTAGTGACTGTAATTTATAATCTTTTATATTATTATTTCCGATAAATATTGAACCATTTTGAACATCATAAAATCTGGATATTAAGTTAACAATTGTTGTTTTACCAGAGCCCGTTGAACCAACAATTGCAATTTTTTCACCATTATTAATTGTAAAGGAAAGATTTTTAATCACCTTTTCATTTTCAATGTATGAGAAACTAATATTATTGAATTCTATTTTACCATCAATAAAATCTTTATTTTTTGTTCCCAAATCTGGAATATTGCTGGCAGTGTCAATAATTTTAAAAATTCTATTAGCGGCAACCATACCCATTTGCAAGGTATTAAACTTGTCAGCAATTTGACGTAACGGTCTAAACAGCATTTGAGATAGTTGTATAAATAAAAATATAGTTCCTAATGTAATAGAAGAGTTTTCTAATACAGCATTTAAACCGCCAAACCAGACAATTAGACCTATTGTAATTGATGTTGAAAGTTCAGCAATTGGAAAAAAGATTGAATTATACCAAACTGTTTTCAACCAAGCTTTTTTATGTTTTTCATTAATTTTAACAAAATTGTCATATTCAATTTTTTCTCTATTGAACAATTGAACAATTTTCATCCCAGTAATTCTCTCTTGTACAAAGGAATTTAAATTAGCAACTTCAGATCGCACCTCATTAAAAGCAATTTTCATTGACTTTTGAAACTTTCTAGTTGCAAACAGAATAAATGGTAAAATAATAAAAATAGTGAGTGACAGCTTCCAGCTTAAGACAAGCATAACTATTATTACTAAAGTCATTTGAATTAAATCGGCAGCTATCATAAAAAGACCTTGGCTAAAAATACTTGCAATAGTTTCCATGTCATTTACAGCTCTAGTTACTAATCTACCAACTGATGACTTATCAAAGTATGACATTTTAAAATCTAGAATATGTTTAAACAACTGAACTCTAATATCATAAATAACTTTTTGTCCAAGTAAATTAGCATAGTAGCTAAACAAAAACATAAAGAGTACAGTAAGGATTAAATTAAAAAGCATGAAGATTATTAAATAAATAAAATCTTGATATTTGCCTAATGCCAGGTAATCATCAACAGCTACTTTGATTAGGTAGGGAGTTAATGTTGAAAAAATAGAAATTAATATAGCCGAAATAGCTACAAAAACAAAGACAGTTCTGTAAACTAGAACATAATCCAATAGTCTTTTAAAAAGTTTAACATCAAAAAGATTAGAGTTTCTACTCATCAAATATTGTGTTTTTTGGATAAACAATGTTTGTTAAACTTAAACCGTGTGCTGGCACTGAATAACCTGCCTCCTCTCTATTTTTACTCAAAATTACAGTTTCCATATGAGATATATCATACTTACCCTCTCCTATTTCTATAAGAGTTCCAACAATAGCTCTTACCATGTTTCTTAAAAAACGATTAGCTGAAATTTCAAAAACCCAATGATTTTCCATTGAACTCCATTTTGCATCTATAATATTACAATCAAAAGTGTGTACATCAGTGTTAGATTTTGAGAAAGACTTAAAGTTTTTATAATTATAAAGCGTCAAGGCTGCTAAATTCATTTTATTAAAATCTATATTCTTTTTAAGATAGTAAGAGTTTTTTAAAAGAAATGGATTTTTAAACGTATTAATTTTATAATGATAAGTTCTACTTAAGGCATCAAATCTAGCATGAAAATCGTCTTTAACTTTATAAATTCTATTAATAGAAATGTCTTTTGGTAAAAAAGAGTTTAATTTATAAATAAGATTTGATTTATCTTTTATTATTTGATCATAATCAAAATGTGCACAAAAATATGAGGCATGAACACCAGTGTCTGTTCTGCCTGCTCCAACGATATTAATTTTTTTATTTAAAATAGTAGATAAGCACTTTTCAATTGTTTCTTGAACAGAAACAGAACTGGGTTGTATTTGCCAACCGTGATAATTGGCTCCATAAAAAGATAATTCTAATAAATATCGCAAGAGAAATACTACTTTTGTTTGAAAACCAAATATACTTTTTTAAAAAAGTCAAAAAAATTTTAATTGAAAAAAATTCTGTTATTATCCGATACACACAGCTTTATTGATGATAGTATAAAAAAATATGCAAAAAAAGCTGATGAAATATGGCACGCAGGTGATATAGGTAACATAGAGGTTTATGATGAATTAAAAAAAATTACAAAAACAAGAGCAGTTTATGGAAATATTGACAACCATGTTGTTAGGTCATCAATCAAAGAGATTAATACTTTTATATGTGAAAAAGTAAAGGTTTCTATGATTCATATTGCTGGTAAACCTCCATATTATAATAAAAAAAGTAAATTTTTAATAATAAAAGAAAATCCCAAAATATTTATATGTGGACATTCTCATATTTTAAAAATTGAATTTGATAAAGTAAATAATGTTTTATTTATAAATCCTGGTGCTGCAGGAAGACATGGGTTTCATAAAAAAAGAACTATGTTACGATTTGAAATTAATGAAGACAAAATTGAAAACATGGAAATCATTGAACTTGGAAATCGATCAAAATTATCTCAGTCTGTTTGATGAACTAATAATAGACTGATCTTTTTTGATTGAACGAATTGACATAAAAACTAAGAAAAAAGATACTAAAAAATATATAAGACCTGGATCTGTAAAAGAAGATTCTAGAGATCTTTCATCAAATAAATTTAATAATCCAAAAATTAAAATTAAAAAAATTAATCTCAATATATTGATTTGAAGTGCCGATTTTTTAAATAAAAAAATATTAATCAATATTACCATTGATAATATTTCAGTGAAAAAATAATCATCAATGTAAGGCCTAAAATATCCAAAATAAGATTCAGATAATGACATCTCAGGATTACTATCAATGCTAATTACAATAAATATGTTAATTAGTATTAATAATAACATATAAATAGATTGTATTCTTTGTATCATTTAAATTTTATTTAAATTATAAAAATATGATTTTAAAATGATTTAATAAATAATTGTATATTTGCATTGATTATTATAATCATTCCCACAATTACATACAACGAATTACATTCTTCAACATATTATTATAAACCTAAACAACAAAAATGTTTGAAATATCCGCATTAAAAGAAAAAAAAATTGCTGAATTACAAGATATTGCCTCTAAACTTGGTATATCTAAGGTAACTGGATTAAAAAAAATGGATTTAGCCTACAAGATCATTGATCACTATGCAGCTAATCCAACTTCTAATAATGAAGAAAAGAATCTAGAAAAAAACAGTTCTACAGATAAAAAAGTTTCAAAAAACGAAACTAAAAAAGAGGATGTCAAAACAATTAATGAAGTAACTAAAGAACCTTCTCATAAAAAAGACAAACCTCATCACAAATCAAATAACTTTGTTAGAAAAGAAAGAAATCACAACAAAGACAATAGAAACAGGTATAAAGAACCTGACTTTGAATTTGATGGAATAATTGAAAGTGAAGGTGTTTTAGATATAATGCAAGAAGGATATGGGTTTTTAAGATCTTCCGATTACAATTATTTAACTTCACCTGATGATATCTATGTTTCACAATCTCAAGTAAGGTTATTTGGATTAAAAACTGGAGACACTGTCTTAGGTCATGTTAGACCGCCAAAAGAAGGTGAGAAATACTTCCCTTTAATTAAAGTTTCATTAATCAACGGATTAAGCCCTAATATTGTTAGAGACAGAGTTTCATTTGAACATTTAACTCCTTTGTTTCCAGATGAGAAATTTAACATTGCTGATAAAAGCAGTACAATTTCAACTCGAATAATGGATTTGTTTTCACCTATTGGTAAAGGACAAAGAGGTATGATAGTTTCTCAGCCTAAAACTGGAAAAACAATGTTACTAAAAGATGTTGCTAATGCTATCGCTGCTAACCATCCTGAAGTTTATCAAATTATTCTATTGATTGACGAAAGACCTGAAGAAGTAACTGACATGCAAAGAAATGTCAAAGGTGAAGTAGTTGCTTCTACTTTTGATGAGCCTGCAGATAGACACGTTAAAGTGGCAAATATTGTTTTAGAAAAAGCAAAAAGATTGGTTGAATGTGGTCATGACGTAGTCATTCTTTTGGATTCAATTACAAGACTAGCAAGAGCATATAACACTGTTCAACCAGCATCTGGAAAAATTCTTAGTGGTGGTGTTGATGCTAATGCTCTTCACAAGCCTAAAAGATTTTTTGGAGCTGCAAGAAATATAGAAGGAGGAGGTTCTCTTTCAATAATAGCTACTGCATTAACTGAAACTGGTTCAAAAATGGATGAAGTAATTTTTGAAGAATTTAAAGGAACTGGTAATATGGAGTTGCAATTGGATAGAAGAATTTCTAACAGAAGAATATTCCCTGCAATTGACTTAGTTTCATCTGGAACTAGACGTGATGATTTATTGTTAGATGAAAATACTATCCAAAGAATGTGGATTATGAGAAAATATCTAGCAGATATGAATCCAGTTGAAGCAATGGAATTTATTAATGATAGAATAAAAAGATCTCTCAACAATGAAGAGTTTCTTATTTCAATGAATTCTTAATTATAAAAAAATTATAAAGAAGAAACTTGCTTTGTAAGCTTGGATTTAAGATTAGCAGCTTTATTAGCATGAATAATATTATTCTTAACTAATTTATCAAGCATAGAAACAACAGACGGTAAAAGTTTCTTAGCTTCTTTTTTAGCACTTAAATCTTTAAGCTTTTTAATAGCGTTTCTAGTAGCTTTGTGCTGAACCTTATTTCTAAGTTTGACAGCTTCATTTCTTCTAATTCTTTTTAACGCTGATTTATGATTAGCCATATTATTTATTTAGTAGCCCGTAGGGGAATCGAACCCCTCTTACCAGGATGAAAACCTGGCGTCCTAGCCGATAGACGAACGGGCCTATTAAAAACGAATGCAAATGTAAATGAAAGGATACAAACTTGCAACATAATTTTTTTATTTATATAAACTTGTAAATCAATAAGCCTTTGCAAACAGCACTCTTTGGGAAGACGGCTTATTTGAGTAAATACATTTTCCAAATTCTTTGGATGAATCCAAAGGAATGCATCTAATCGTTGCTTTAGTTTCTTTTTTTATTTTTTCTTCAGTTTCTATTGTTCCGTCCCAATGAGCTGATATAAATCCGCCTTTTTCGTTTAAAATAGATTTAAATTCCTCATAATCGTTTGCAACTCTAATATTATTTGCAGTAAATGTCTTTGCTTTAGAAAACAAATTATTTTGAATATCCTCTAATAAAAAATCAATCTTATCAAAAACATCATCAAAACCAATAATTTCCTTTTTCATTTCATCTCTTCTAAATATTTCTAATGTTGAATTCTCTAAATCTTTTGGTCCAACAGCTATTCTAATTGGAACTCCTTTTATTTCATGTTCATTAAATTTGAATCCAGGCTTATAAGTATCTCTTTTGTCGAACAAAACAGAAATGTTTTTTGACTTAAGTTTTTCAATTATAGGATTTACTTTGGAACAAATCAAATCAAACTGTTCATCCGATCTATATATTGGTATAATAACAACTTGAATAGGAGCTAACTTTGGAGGAAGAACTAATCCGTTGTCATCAGAATGAGTCATTATTAAGGCTCCCATCAATCTAGTTGAGACACCCCAAGATGTAGCCCATACATAATCTAAGGAACCAGTTTTATTTGCAAATTTAACATCAAATGCTTTAGCAAAATTTTGACCTAAAAAATGAGAAGTTCCTGCTTGTAAAGCTTTTCCGTCTTGCATTAAAGCTTCTATACAATAAGTTTCCTCAGCTCCAGCAAATCTTTCACTTTCAGATTTCAATCCCTTAATTACAGGAATTCCCATAAAATTTTGAGCAAATTCAGCATAGATATTATTCATTAATTCTGCTTCATCTAAAGCTTCTTGTTTTGTAGAATGTGCTGTATGACCCTCTTGCCATAAGAACTCAGCAGTTCTCAAAAACAATCTAGTTCTCATTTCCCATCTCACTACATTAGCCCACTGGTTTATTAAAATAGGTAAATCTCTGTATGATTGAATCCAATTTTTATAAGTATTCCAAATAATTGCTTCACTAGTTGGTCTTACAATTAGTTCTTCTTCAAGCTTAGCTTTATCATCAACAATTAACTTTCCAGGATTATTATCATCGTTTTTTAATCTGTAATGCGTAACTACAGCACACTCTTTAGCAAACCCCTCAGCATTTTTTTCTTCTGCCTCAAATAAACTTTTTGGAACAAATAAGGGAAAATAAGCATTTTGATGGCCAGTCTCTTTAAACATTATGTCTAGTTGAGTCTGCATTTTTTCCCAAATAGCATATCCGTAAGGTTTTATGACCATACAGCCTCTAACAGACGAATTTTCAGCCAAGTCAGCTTTAACTACTAACTCGTTGTACCATTTAGAATAATCTTCTTCTCGCTTAGTTAACTTTTTAGACATGAATAGGTATTGGCATAATTATTGATTAATTTTAAGTATTGCTAAATTAATTAAATTATAAATAAAATGAGATACTTAATATTATTACTTTTTACAATATCATTAATAAGTTGTGGTCCATTAAATACAGTCAACACAAATAACAATGATGGTATATATGGTAATAAAGTTGAAGTTTCCAACAATAACAGTGCTTTTTATAAAAATTATTTTGAACAAAAATCAGATGAATTAGGTATTAATAGTTCTATTAATGATTCTGTGCTTACTGATATAAATTCATATTCCTCAAATACAAATGTTTCATATACTAATAGTAACGGTTCTTGGGGAGATAATCCAACTTCAGTAAATATAATATTTAGAGATCGTTACGTCTACAAACCATACATGAATTACTACCCTTATGGATATAATTGGTACGACAATTACATTTCTAGTAATTGGTATAGATGGAGATCTCCATGGGGATTTAACTTTAACTATCCTAGATATGGAAATGGTTATGGTTATGGTTATGGTTATGGTTATGGTTATGGAATGTGGAATAACTGGTGGTGGCATCCATACTACAATGGACCAGATTATAATGATCCGTATTACTACAGAAACGATAATAGAGTTGCCTACATGAACGGTAAAAGAAGTTCTTTATATTCTAGCGATAATGGAATTCTTGAAAATTCATCCAATTCAAACACAATAACAAATTATAATGTTGGAAGAAATGACAGTAAAATAGTAAATTCTAAAACAGGAGAAAAAACAGAAAAATTAGAACAAATAAAAAACAGAAACATTAATAGAGTTTACTATGCTCTTAAAAATAGCCAAGGTAGAGTAGGACCAGCAAGAGGGTACCAAAACAGAGGTGAAATGGGTAACTATGGAAATTCTAGTACTGATAATAAATCAAAATCTAATTTTCAAGCTAGCAAATACGGTAACACAAGATCATATGATGTAAATAGGTCCAGTACTGGTTCATTAAATAAAGGAAGAGTTTATTCTAGACCTGAAAATAATGGTAATAATACAAGAAGCTACTCTAGACCTGAAAATAGTAGTAACAACTCTAGTAATAAAGCCAGAAACTACTCAAGAACAAATATTAGTTCATCTAGTTCAAGTAGTACAAGACCAAACTATTCTTCATCATCTAATTCATCAAGATCTAGCGTTGGTAGTGTAGGAAGCAGTGGATCTTCTGGAAGATCAGGTAGTGTATCTAGAGGTAAAAGATAATATTTTACATGTTACTGAAAAAAATTTCATTTTTTTTATTACTTTTTTCATTTTCATTAAACTCTCAGAGTTTAAATGATTTTTTAAAAATATCTATAGACAACCCTGTTGGATCTGCGAGGTTCGAATCAATGGGAGGTGCATTTGGTGCTCTTGGAGGTGATTTATCTGCGATTAATGTCAATCCTGCTGGAAGTGCAGTTTTCAACGATAACCAATATGAATTTACACTTTCTAATAGTAATAAATCAACTAAATCATACTATTTTTCTAATACATCTAGTATTAGTAAAAATAAATTTAGTGGTAATCAAGCGGGAGGTGTTTGGATATTTGAAAATTATGGTGGAGGAAATGTCAATAAAATAGCTTTCAGTGTAAATGCTCAAACTAATAACTCCTATTACGATAATTTTGAAATAAAAGGGAGAAATCAACTTAATTCAATAGATAAATTTTTCATTAACAATTCAAATGGAGTTAGCGTTTCAGATATAAGTGTTGCTGCAAATGAATCTACTTCGGAAGTTTATAAATTTCTTGGAGAATATTATGGTTTTTCAGCGCAACAAGCGTTCTTGGCATACCAAGGTTATCTAATTGACTTTGATGGTTCAAATAACAACTTTTATTCACTTGCACGCTACAACAATGGAGTTGATCAGCAATACACAAGTGATTCTAAAGGTTACAATAATAAATACAATTTAAATATTGCAATTCAGTTCAAGGAAGATTTTTATTTTGGATTAAATATAAACACACACGAAATTTACACAGAAAACTACACTAGACATTTCGAGTCAAATTTTGATGATGATTCTGCAATAAAGTCAATTTTGTTTGAAAACAGATTAACAACTTACGGAGAAGGCTTTTCTTTTCAGATTGGTGCGTTAAGAAAATTTAATAAATTAAGAATTGGAATTTCTTATCAATCCCCAACGTGGTATACTCTATGGGATGAAACATCACAATATTTAGAAACCGAATCAGTTGATTTAAATGGATTAAATTACAGAGATATAGTTGATCCAAGAATAACAAATTTATATCCAAAATATAAATTAAACTCGCCATCTTCTATAACATTAAGCTCAGCTTTGGTTATTGGAAAAATTGGATTACTAAGTCTTGATGTAATTTCTAAAGATTATTCAAAAATTAAAGTCAAACCAAAAAATGTATTCTCTGATTCTAATAATTTAATTAAATCACAACTACAAAGCACATTAGATTTTAAGATAGGTTCTGAAATAAGATTGAATAAATTAAGTTTAAGAGCTGGTTTCAATTCCATCGAAAGTCCTTTCATAAATTTTACTGAAGATAATAGTTCTATTTCATATGGATTTGGTTACGATTTTGGAAATACATTAATTAATTTTTCTCATAAAACATTAGAACAAAGTAAAAATCATCAATTATTTGACACTGGTCTGACTGATAAAGCTTTATTAAAATCAACTCACTCAATCACATCATTATCAATTGTATTTAAATTTTAGAATTAATTAATCTTTAATTAACTTTGCAACACATTTATTATCAATATGAAATACGAAAAATTTTTTGAAGAACAAGTAGATATTGCTGGGGATGATCATTTAAGTTCTTCACCCGACACTCCTTTAAGAGAAGATGCTTTTGAAATAAGTGATGAAGAAAAAATTTCAATTATAGAAAAAAACGTTTATAACATTTTAGAAACAATAGGAATGGACCTCACAGACGACAGTTTAAAAGGCACACCTAAAAGAGTTGCTAAAGCTTGGGTTAATGAACTTTTTGGAGGTTTAAATCCAGATAAAATGCCAAAAGCATCAACATTTGATAATAAATATTTGTACAAAGAGATGTTGGTTGAAAAGAACATCACTGTTTATTCAACCTGTGAACATCATTTATTACCAATAATTGGAAAGGCTCATGTTGCATATTTTTCTAAAGGAAATGTAATTGGTTTATCCAAAATGAATAGAATTGTTGATTACTTTTCAAAACGTCCTCAAGTTCAAGAAAGACTTACTATACAAGTAGTCAAAGCTTTACAAGAAGCACTAGGTACTGAAGATGTTGCATGTGTTATTGATGCAAAACACTTATGTGTCAATTCAAGAGGAATAAAAGATGTAGATTGCAGTACAGTTACTGCTGAATTTGGAGGTAGGTTTAAAGATAAAAATGTTAAAAGAGAATTTTTAGGTTATATTAGTAATTAAAGCTGAAATAATTTGAAATGATTTCAAACTACGCTAAAGATTTAAAATTATACAATTCCTTAACTGGCAAAAAAGAAAAATTTATACCAATTCAACAATCCAACGTTGGAATGTATGTATGTGGACCAACTGTATACAGTAACGCACATTTAGGAAATTGCAGAACATTTATATCATTTGATTTAATTTTTAGGTATCTTAAACACTTAGGCTACAGTGTAAGATATGTAAGAAATCTAACTGATGTGGGTCATTTAGAAAATGAAGATGATACAGGTGAAGATAAGGTTTCTAAAAAAGCCAGATTAGAGAACTTAGAGCCTATGGAAGTCGTACAAAAATACACTTTAGATTTTCATAACATCTTAAATAAGTTAAACACATTACCACCAAGTATTGAGCCTAGTGCTACTGGTCATATAATTGAACAAATTGAGAGTATAAAACAAATATTAAAATCTGGATTCGCCTACAAGAAAAACGGTTCAGTATATTTTGATATTTTAAAATTCAATGAATCGAAAACTTATGGAAAATTAAGTGGAAGAAAACTCGAAGATATGCTAAATCAGTCAAGATCATTAGATGGGTCAACAGATAAAAAAAGCCCACAAGATTTCGCATTGTGGAAAAAAGCTGAAAAAAATCATATCATGTTTTGGGATTCTCCTTGGGGAAAAGGTTTTCCAGGATGGCATCTAGAGTGTACTTCAATGAGTAAAAAATATCTTGGAGATTTTTTTGATATTCACGGCGGTGGAATTGATTTAAAATTTCCACATCATGATTGTGAAATAGCTCAATCAGAAGCTATAGACGGAAAGAATCCAGCAAAATTTTGGATGCATACCAATATGCTTACATTGAATGGAAAAAAAATGTCGAAATCAATTGAAAATTTTATTTTACCAAATGAGGTTTTTAATGGTAATAATAAAATTTTAAGTAAATCATTTAGCCCTAATGTTGTTAAATTCTTTATTTATCAAGCCCATTACAGAAGCGTATTGGATTTAAGTAATGATGCTTTACTTGCTTCTGAAAAAGGATTTAAAAAACTTATGAGTGGATACTCGTTGATTTCTAAATTAAATCACAATAATGAAGCTTCTGATTTCGATATAGATCTTTGGATTAGCAAATGTTACTCTAAAATGAATGACGATTTTAATACTCCTATGTTAATTGCTGATTTATTTGAATGTGTTAAGTTTATAAACAATGTTAAGATCAATTCAAAAAATTTAAATACTAATGATAAAGAAAAACTATCTAAAACTTTTGATGAGATTTTATTTGATATTTTAGGTTTTAACAAAGACAATAATGAAGTTGAAAAATCAGATTCTCAAAAAGAACTCGTTGAGTTGTTAATTAAAATAAGATCTCAGGCTAGAAATGATAAAAACTTTATACTATCAGATCAAATAAGAGATGAGTTGTTAAAAATTGGAATACAACTAAATGACGACAAAAACAGCTCTTCATTTGAGTTAATCTAATGAAAAGAATTTTTATATATCCGTTTTTAATTTTAATTAAACTATACCAATATTTCATTTCTCCATTATTACCCTCAACTTGTAGATACACCCCAACTTGCTCAGAATATTCTAAACAATGCTTAATAAAACATGGTCTGTTTAAAGGTTCGTTAATGAGTATTAAAAGAATATTAAAATGTAATCCATGGGGAGGAAATGGATATGATCCTATACCTTAGTAAAATAAATATTAATTATGATGTTATTTAAAATAGATTGGGCACCAAATGAAGTTTTTTTAAATCTTGGCCCTTTAACAATATATTGGTACAGTGTAATGTTTATAATAGCTTTTTCTTTAGGTTATTATATTGTTCAAAAAATATATATTAATGATAACAAGTCAGTTACATTAGTAGAACCACTTTTTATTTATGTAGTATTTGGAACTCTTATTGGTGCGAGATTAGGTGAAGTGTTTTTTTATAATTGGGATTATTTTCAAAATAATTTAATAGAGATTTTTCTTCCTATAAAAAGAGATATAAATAGTTCATTTTTTTTTGGAATAATTGATGGTTGGAAATTTGTTGGCTACAGAGGACTAGCTAGTCATGGGGCAACTATTGGTATAATTACATCAATGTTTATCTATAAATACAAATTTAAATACGATTCAGTATTGTGGATTTTTGATAGAATAGTTATTCCGATTGCAATAGGTGGAATGTTTGTTAGAATAGGAAATTTTTTCAATTCTGAAATTGTTGGAAATTATACAAATTCAAATTTTGGTGTTGTTTTCTTAAATAATGGTGAAATATTTCCAAGACATCCTGCACAACTATATGAGGCCTTTGGTTATTTAATATTATTTATTCTCCTTTGGAATATTTACTGGAAGACTAATTTGAAAAAACATAAAGGTTTCATTTTTGGACTGTTTTTAACTTGCCTTTTTTCAATACGAATACTAGTTGAAAATGTAAAAGAAAGTCAAGGAGGTGGACTTGAAGATACTTTAGGAATTTTATCAACTGGTCAATGGCTAAGTATCCCATTTATAATTATAGGATTATGCCTTATGATCTATTCCAGAAAAAAATAGTTTAAATTATTTCTTTAAACTCTTTCTTAGTGTATCAAACATAACTGGTGTTGCAATAAAAACAGATGAGTATGTACCAACTAATACACCAATAATTAAAGCAAACATAAATCCTCTAATAGATTCTCCTCCAAAAAGAAAAATTGAAAGTAGCACAACTAAAGTTGTAAAAGAAGTATTTAAAGTTCTACTCAAAGTGCTGTTTAGGGCACCATTAACTGTCTTAGTAAACTCCCAAGATTTATTTATTAACCTAAACTCTCTAATCCTATCAAACACAACAACAGTGTCATTTAAAGAATATCCTATTACGGTTAGCACTGCTGCAATAAATGCTTGGTTAATTTCCATATTAAAAGGCATAAATGAATAGGTTAAAGAAAATATCCCTAGTACTATTAAAACATCATGAAAAACTGCAGTAACAGCTCCTAATGAGTATTGCCAATCTCTAAATCTTAATAATATATACAAGAAAACTACAAACAAAGAACCAAAAATTGCTAGAAATGAATTCTTTTTTATATCATCAGCAATGGTAGGACCAACTTTAGAGGATCCCATTATTCCTACTGACTTATCATCAGCTCCATTTACAAAATCATCATAAGTTAAATTTTCAGGAAACTTAGTTTTTAAAGCATCAAACATTTTTTGTTGAATTTCATCATCAACCTCAATTCCTTCAACATCAACTTTATAATTAGTAGTAATTTTTAATTGATTATCAGAACCAAATGTTTTTGCTTCTGCATTTCCTAAAACATCAATTAATGAAGCTTGTATTTCACTTTGATTTACATCATTATCAAATCTCACAGTATAAGTTCTTCCTCCTACAAAATCAACACCCTGATTTAGTCCATTTGTACTTAACGAGTAAAGACTAATTAGTAATAAAGATGCTGAAACAAAATAAGCAACTCTTCTCTTTTGTAAAAATCTAATAGAAAGTTTACTGAACAAATTTTTGGTGAGTGTTGTAGAAAAATCAAGAATTTTACCTTTTGATAATCTAGAATCAACTAACATTCTTGTTATAAAAATTGCTGTAAACAATGATGTTGCAATACCAATTAATAAAGTTGTTGCAAAACCTTTTATTGGACCTGATCCAAAAACAAAAAGAATTAAAGCCGTAAGACCAGTTGTAATATTGGCATCTAAAATTGAAGATAATGCATTACTAAATCCGTCTCCAACAGATTGTTTCAGACCTTTTCCTTTTCCTAACTCTTCTCTAATTCTTTCAAAAATAAGAACATTAGCATCTACTGACATACCGATTGTTAACACAATACCAGCAATTCCAGGAAGCGTTAGTACCGCACCTAATCCAGCTAAAATTCCAAATATTAAAACTAAGTTCAATACCAGAGCAACATCCGCATATATCCCTGCCCTACCATAATAAAAAATCATCCAAATAAGAACTAGAATTAGAGCTATAATAAAAGAATTGATACCTTTTTCAATATTTTCTTTTCCAAGTGAAGGACCAACCACTTCAGATTCAATAATTTCAGCTGAAGCAGGTAATTTTCCCGCTCTTAGAACATTAGCTAAATCAATTGCTTCATTTAAAGTAAATTGACCAGAAATTTCAGATCTACCACCCGAAATTGCACCTCGTGAAACTCCAGGCGCTGAGTATACTATATCATCTAATACAATAGCAATATTACTTTTTTCTGTATAGGCAGTTCCTGTCATTTCTTCCCATTTTCTAGCACCCTTTCCGTTCATCTGCATTGAAACAGCTGCTGCCCCAACCTGATCATAAGATTGACTTGCATCAACAACTACACTACCACTAAGTGGTGGTTTATTATCTCTGTTAGATTTAATCGCATAAAGATCAACTACATTATTTGACACATCTGTCTTACCAAATAAAAAACGAGTAAATCTTTTTTCAGATGGAAGTAATTGTCTAATTTCTGGCATTGACAAATACTCCTCAATTTTCTTTTGATCTTTTGATAAAAATTGTGCAATTACTGGTCCTCCTTGAAAACCAGTTCCAACTAAATAATCAAAAAGAGGGTTTTTTTCACTAGAATTGATGGAATCATTAGCTTCAACATCAGCTAATAAATCATCTATTTCGGATGTTTCTATCTTTTCTGATTTATCATCTTCAACTAAAATAGTTTTTAACACCTCATTAGCTTTTGATAAAAAAGGTAAAAAATCATCATTTTTCTCGGTGTACCAAAATTCCAACTGAGCTGTACTTTGAAGAAGGTTCTTAACCCTAGCAACGTCTTTAGCTCCAGGTAATTCAACTCTAATTCTTCCTGAATTACCCAAACGCTGAATATTAGGCTGAGTTACTCCAAATTTATCTATTCTTTTTCTTAATACTTCAAAAGCTGAAACAATCGATTCATCAATTTTTCTTCTAATTATCGGTTTAACCTCGGCATTAGTCATTTCAAAATTTATTTCATCACTTAATGATCTATTTGCAAAAATATCTGGAGATGCCAATGAGGTATCAGTACTAATTTCGTCAAAAGCATTAAAGAATGATTCAACATAAGTATCATCAGATTCTTTTTGTAAAATATCAGCATCATTTAATGCTTTATTAAATACAGGATCTTTGGAGTTTTCTGAAAGACCTTTTAGAATATCCTTAACTGAAACTTGAAGCGTAACATCAATACCTCCCTTTAAATCTAGACCTTTATTTAATTCTTTATTTTTTGCACTTTTATAAGTCGTAAAGCCTAGAACAGACTCATCAGAAATAGAATCTAAATAATTGTTATATTTTTCTTCTCTTAGATCGGCAAAATTTTCCTGTTGACTTGAAATAGAGTTTATAGAATATTCAGACGCACTATCTTCAATGCCTGATGTTATAAAAGTGAATGAAATTTGGTAAACACTAACAAGAGTGAAACAAAAAGCAAAAAACTTTATTAGACCATTATTATGCATAATATATTATTTATGAGTTCTTTTTTTAAAACGAGCAAATATATGATTTACTTGATGATAAAGCAATTCTAAGAATAAACATCAAAGTAATTTATTAAATTATCTATACCTATAGAGCTAAATTCATTTTTCTGACAGCAGAGGCGCTATCAGCAAATTTTACCATTTCCTTGTCATTTAAATTTATATTAATAATTTTTTCACAACCATTTTTTCCAATAATACATGGAACACCAATACAAATATCATCTTGATTATACTCTCCGTCTAAAAAAACTGAGCAAGGAATAATTCTCTTTTCATCGTTTAAAATAGATTTTACAAGAAAAGCAACTGAAGCCCCAGGTGCATACCACGCTGAGGTACCTAATAATTTTGTTAAAGTTGCTCCACCAACCATAGTACTAGCTGCCACATCATCTAATTTCTCTTCTGAAATTAGATCTGATATTGGTAATCCGTTGTATGTAGCTAATCTTGTCAAAGGAATCATGGTTGTATCACCATGACCACCTATCACCATTCCATGAATATCATTCGCAGGTCTATTTAAAGCTTGAGATAGATAAGTTTTAAATCTAGAACTGTCTAAAGCTCCACCCATACCAATTACTCTGTTTTTTGGCAACCCTGTTGATTTAAGTGCTAAATAAGTCATGGTATCCATTGGATTAGAAACAACAACTATTATTGTGTTTGGTGAAAATTTTAAAACATTTTCAGAAACTGTTTTAACAATACCAGCATTAATTCCAATTAATTCCTCTCTTGTCATTCCAGGTTTTCTAGGAATACCCGATGTAATAACTACAACATCACTATCAGATGTTTTTGAGTAATCTCCAGTCGTGCCAATTATTTTTGTTCCAAAACCTATAGTTGTTTGAGTTTGCATCATATCCAAAGCTTTTCCTTCAGCAAAACCTTCTTTAATATCCAAAAGAACAACTTCACTTGCAATGGATTGAGTTGCAATTACTTCTGCACATGTTGATCCTACATTTCCTGCACCTACAATAGTTACTTTCATTTATTTTATAATTATTTATTAAACATCAATATTAGCATATGTAGCATTTTTTTCAATAAACTCTCTACGTGGTGGAACCTCATCACCCATTAACATTGAAAATACTCTGTCAGCTTCAACTGCATTATCAATTGTCACTTTTCTAAAAGTTCTAAATTCTGGATTCATAGTAGTATCCCAAAGCTGAATAGCATTCATCTCACCTAAACCTTTATACCTTTGGATTGAAGATCCTTGACCAAATTCTTCCATAATTCCATCTCGTTCTTCATCATTCCAAGCGTATCGTTTTTTAGCACCTTTTTTAACCAAGTATAATGGAGGTGTTGCTATATAAATATTTCCGTTTTCAATTAGCTCTTTCATATATCTAAAAAAGAAAGTCAATATCAAAGTTGCAATATGACTTCCATCGACATCGGCATCACACATAATTACAATCTTATGATACCTTAATTTTTCTAAATTAAGAGCTTTACTGTCATCTTCTGTTCCTATTGTAACTCCAAGAGCAGTATAGATATTTATTATTTCTTGATTCTCAAAAACTTTATGCTGCATCGCTTTTTCAACATTAAGTATCTTCCCTCTTAATGGTAAAATAGCTTGAAAATTCCTGTCTCTTCCTTGTTTAGCTGTTCCACCAGCAGAATCTCCCTCAACTAGAAAAACTTCGCAAAGTTCTGGATCTTGTTCAGAGCAATCTGAAAGTTTTCCAGGTAACCCTCCCCCACTCATTACGGTTTTTCTTTGAACCATTTCACGAGCTTTTCTGGCTGCATGTCTAGCTTGAGCCGCAAGAATAACCTTTTCAACAATAATTTTAGCATCTCCAGGATTCTCTTCCAAATAATTCTCCAACATTTCTGAAACCGCTTGTGAAACAGCAGAGTTAACTTCTCTGTTTCCTAATTTTGTTTTAGTTTGGCCTTCAAATTGTGGTTCTGCTACTTTAACTGAAACTATAGCCGTTAGACCTTCTCTGAAGTCATCTCCTGCTATATCAAATTTTAATTTATCCAACATTCCTGACGAGTCAGCATATTTTTTCAACGTAGATGTCAAACCTCTTCTAAAACCGGCTAAATGTGTACCTCCTTCGTGAGTATTTATATTGTTTACATAAGAATGTAAATTCTCAGAAAACGATGTATTATAAATCATGGCTACTTCAACGGGAATATTATTTTTTTCACCCTCCATTGAAATAACATCGGAGGTTAACGGTTCTCTGTTTTCATCTAAAAACCTAATAAATTCTTTTAATCCTTCATCAGATTTAAAAACTTCTTTAACAAATTCACCTTCTACTTTAGTTCGTTTATCAGTGAGTGAAATTGTAATTCCCTTGTTTAAGAAAGATAATTCTCTCATTCTATTGGCTAAAGTTTCATAGCTATATTCTTGAGATTCTTTAAATATCGATTTATCTGGTCTAAACGTAACCTCAGTACCAGACTTTGAGGAATCACCATCTTGCTTAACGGGAAATAATGCTTTTCCTTTGCTGTATTCCTGAATCCAAGTTTTACCATCTCTAAATACCCTTGCGGTAAGATGATCAGATAATGCATTTACAACAGACACCCCTACGCCATGAAGTCCGCCAGAAACTTTATAAGAATCTTTATCAAACTTACCCCCAGCTCCAATTTTAGTCATTACTACTTCAAGAGCTGAAACACCTTCTTTTTTATGAATCCCGACAGGTATACCCCTACCGTTATCATCAACAGAGATTGAATTATCTTCATTTATTGAAACATTGATTTCGTTACAATGTCCAGCCATTGCCTCATCGATAGAATTATCAACGACTTCATAAACTAAATGATGTAAACCTCGCACACCAACATCACCAATGTACATCGATGGTCTCATTCTAACATGCTCCATCCCCTCAAGAGCTTGTATACTATCAGCAGAATACTGATTCTTATTTATCTCTTCACTCATTTTATATGATTTTTAATAAATTTTTGGTTAAAACAAATATAACTAATTAACCAAGGAAATTAGTTAATTATCAGAGTTGAATAGGCCTAAGTTATCAACAATTTTAACTTAAATTTACTATAAATTAATAGGAGTCATTATGAACATTAGAAACAGATCTTCCAGACGGATCGTTTAAGTTTTTAAATGCCTTATCCCATTCCAAAGCTATTGGTGTGCTACATGCTACAGAAGGAACTGAAGGAACTGTGGTGGCAGACGTTTCTGAAGGGAAATGATTCTCAAAAATTGATCTATAATAGTATTCTTCTTTTGACATTGGAGTTTGAAAAGGAAAAGTAAATTTTGCATTTTTAAACATATCATCAGACACTTTTTCGTTTACTAAATCTTTCAAACTATCTATCCAATCGTATCCCACGCCATCACTAAATTGCTCTTTTTGTCTCCAAGCCACAGATTCAGGAAGATATTTTTCAAAGCTTTTTCTTAAAACCCACTTTTCCATTTTTTTTGATGTAATCATCTTGTCTTTTGGATTTATTCGCATTGCAACATCAATAAACTCTTTATCTAAAAAGGGGACTCTACCTTCAATTCCCCAAGCTGCCAGAGATTTATTAGCCCTCAAACAATCGTATTGATATAATTTATCTAATTTTCTTACAGTTTCTTCATGAAATTCTTTAGAATCAGGCGCTTTATGAAAATACAAATAACCTCCAAAAATTTCATCAGCTCCCTCACCAGATAAAACCATTTTAATACCCATAGATTTAATAACTCTAGCCATTAAATACATTGGCGTAGAAGCTCTAATTGTAGTAACATCGTAGGTTTCCAAGTGATATATTACATCTCTAATAGCATCTAGGCCCTCTTGAACTGTAAAAGTTATTTCATGATGTATCGAATCAATATGATCAGCTACCTTTTGAGCGGCTATTAAATCAGGTGACCCTTTCAATCCTACAGCAAAAGAATGAAGTTGAGGATACCAAGCGGATTTAACATCGTTAGATTCAATTCTATTTTTTGAATATTTTTTTGCAAGTGCAGATGTAATTGAGGAATCTAAACCACCTGACAATAACACTCCATAAGGAACATCGCTCATAAGCTGTCTATGAACAGCATTTTCTAAAGCTATTTGTAAATCATCTATACTTGTATTGTTATCTTTAACGTAATCAAAATTCATCCAATCTCTATCGTACCATTTTACTAGCTTATTATCTTTGCTAGACATAAAATGCCCTGGTGGAAAAATTTCAATTTTATTACAAACACCCTCTAAAGCTTTAAGTTCAGATGAAATATAAAAAGTTCCGTGTTTATCCCAACCCATGTATAGAGGAATAATTCCCATATGATCACGAGCAATTAAGTATTCATCATTCACTTCGTCATAAAGAACAAAACCAAAAATACCGTTTAAATCATCAATGAAATTCACTCCTTTTTCTTTATAAAGAGCAAGAATTATTTCACAATCGGAATTAGTTTGAAAAGCATAATTAGAACCAAGTTGAGCTCTTAAATCCTGATGATTGTAGATTTCTCCATTAGCAGCTAAAATCAAATTTTTATCATCACTGTAAATCGGTTGATTTCCTGATGCCGGATCAACAATTGCTAATCTTTCATGAGCTAATAAAACATTTTTTCCGCAATGAATTCCGTTCCAATCAGGACCTCTATGTCTAACTTTTTTTGACATTTCCAAAACTTGAGATCTTAACAAATCTGAAGATTGTTTTAAATCTAAAGCACATACAATTCCACACATAATAAAATTTTTAAGCAAATATGACATAAATAGTTTAATTTATTATAAATTTTAATATTAATGATTTCATATTTATATATAATTAATAAAAATGGTGTAAATATGTAATTAAATATTAATAAAAAGAAAAAACATATTTAAAAGTGAAACTTTTACTAATTTGGTTTTATGGAAAAAACTCCAATAAGTCCAATTGTATTTTTGAAAAACGTTAATATTTCACAAAACAACACTTCAATTCTTACAAATATTAATTTAACTGTAAAAAAAGGAGAGTTTATTTATTTTATTGGAAAAACAGGGGTGGGTAAAAGTAGTTTATTAAGAATTCTTTATGGAGATATTATTGTAAAGCAGGGAGAAGCTAGAATTTTAGACACTAACCTTAATAAAATAAAAGATAAAGAAATTCCTTTTTTAAGAAGAAAACTAGGTGTTGTTTTTCAAGATTTTAAACTTCTTCCTAACATAACAATAAAAAAAAATCTTGAGTTTGTTCTTAGAGCAACTGAATGGAAAGACTCGGAAAAAATAAATTCTAGAATTAAAGAAGTTCTGGAAAAAGTAAAACTCGAACGCGTAATTGATAAATACCCATTTGAATTATCTGGTGGAGAACAACAAAGAGTAGCAATTTCTAGAGCACTTTTAAACAATCCAGAAATAATTTTAGCTGATGAACCCACAGGAAACCTGGATCCCGCAACAAGTTCTGAAATAATGAGTTTAATCAAAGAAATTAACAATAGTGGAACTACTGTTTTAATCGCAACACACGATTACGATATTATTTCAAAATTTCCAGAAAAAACAATAAGAATTGAGAAAGAAAGATTTTTTGAGCTTTCAAAAAAAACATAAAAATTATTTTTTATGGCCTAAAAGTAATTTTTCTCATTCGCAAACTAGATGGAGTAACTTCTAAATATTCATCTACTTTAATATATTCCATACATTCTTCAAGAGAAAAATCAACTTTTGGAGCAATTTTCATAGCATCATCAGTACCAGATTTACGCATATTTGTCAATTGTTTTCCTTTAATTAAATTAACTCCCATGTCGGAATCCTTACTATTTTCCCCCACAACCTGACCTATATAAATTTCTTCATTAATATCTATAAAAAAACGTCCTCTGTCTTGTAGTCTGTCAATTGCGTAAGCTGTTGCTTTTCCTGCTGCAGAAGAAACTATAGCACCCTTAATATCTTCTGTAAATTCACCCTTAAAAGGACCGTATTCACTAAATCTATGATTAATAATTGCAGTACCTGCTGTTGCTGTTAAAATTCTATTACGCAAACCAATTAAACCTCTGGAAGGAATTGTAAATTCTAAATGCTGCAAATCACCTTTAGGTTCCATTACCAATAAATCACCTTTACGAAGAGAAACTAAATTAATTGCTTTCGAAGCACTCTCCTCAGGAACATCAATTGATAGAGTTTCATATGGTTCAGATTTTACTCCATCAATTTCCTTTATAATTACCTGTGGCCTTCCAACTTGTAATTCATATCCCTCTCTTCTCATTGTTTCAATCAAAACGGACAAGTGTAATACTCCACGGCCAAAAACATTAAATTTATCTTCACTGTCAGTTGTATCTACACGCAGAGCTAAGTTTTTTTCCATTTCCTTAAACAATCTGTCGCGTAAGTGACGAGAAGTCACATATTTACCTTCTTTTCCAAAAAATGGAGAATTATTAATAGTGAACAACATACTCATTGTAGGTTGATCTACTTCAATTCTTGGTAATGCTTCAGGATTTTCAACATCTGCAATAGTATCTCCAATTTCAAATCCTTCCAAACCTGTAATTGAACAAATATCTCCACTTCTGACTTTAGAAATTTTTGCTTTGCCCATTCCTTCAAAAACATGCAATTCTTTAATTCTTACTTTTTTAGTAGATCCATCTGCTTTACAGAGCATGTAATCTTTATTTTCCTCTAAGTCTCCCCTGAACACACGTCCAATAGCAAGTCTACCTGTAAATGATGAAAAATCTAAGGATGTGATTTGCATTTGAGGAGAACCCTCTCTGTGTGGCGCTTCGGGAATAGATTCAATTACAGCATCTAATAAATCAATAATATTTTCTTTTGGATCTTGCCAATCAGTTGACATCCATCCGTTTTTAGCAGAACCATAAATTGTAGCGAAGTCCAATTGTTCTTCTGTTGCATCTAAGGCAAACATTAAATCAAATACTTTTTCATGTACTATATCAGGCGTACAATTTTCTTTATCAACTTTATTTACTACTACAATTGGTGTTAATCCAAGTTCCAAAGCCTTTCCAAGTACGAAACGAGTTTGTGGCATAGGTCCTTCAAAAGCATCAACTAATAATAAGACTCCATCTGCCATTTTTAAAACACGTTCAACTTCTCCACCAAAATCGGCGTGACCAGGTGTGTCAATAACATTAATTTTGACATCTTTATAATTTACTGAAACATTCTTTGATAGAATAGTAATTCCTCTTTCACGTTCCAAGTCATTATTATCCAACAATAAATCTTTACGTTCTTTTCGATCGTCTAGAATTTTCGCTTGATCTATGATTTTGTCTACTAAAGTTGTTTTACCGTGGTCAACGTGCGCTATAATTGCGATGTTTCTTATTGATTGCATCTATACTTTCTATAATTTCGCGCAAATGTAATGTCTTTTTACATACTAATTGCATCAAAACCACAGAACTAGAGAATATTATTTAATTTAGCATAAATTAAATTTGTGAAATGATAGACAATATTCCAAACATTAAGAATAACGATTCTAATAATTTTTTTCTTATTGCAGGACCTTGTGCAATTGAAGGAGAAGAAATGGCTTTTGAAATTGCTGAGAAAATATTTGACATAACTAACAGATTGAAAATTCCTTTTATTTTTAAAGGCAGTTTTAAAAAAGCTAACAGAAGCAGAATTGATAGTTTTACAGGTATAGGAGACAATAAAGCTTTGGAAATATTAAAAAAAGTAGGGAAAAAACTTAATACACCTACAATAACTGATATTCACGAAATTAAAGATGCAGAACTTGCAGCAAAATACGTAGATGTTCTTCAAATACCCGCTTTTTTAGTAAGACAAACAGACTTGTTGGTGGCTGCAGCTAAAACTGGAAAACATGTCAGTTTAAAAAAAGGGCAATTTATGAGTCCTGAGAGTATGTCACACGCAGTTAAAAAAATCAAAGATTCAGGAAACAACAATACTATAATAACTGAAAGAGGAAGTATGTTTGGATATCAAGATTTAATAGTTGATTTCAGAGGAATCCCTGCCATGAAGGAATTTGCTCCAGTCGTTTTAGACGTTACTCATTCTCTTCAACAACCAAATCAATCATCTGGAGTTACTGGAGGTAGACCTGAAATGATTGAAACAATTGCTAAAGCTGGTATAGCAACAGGTGTGGATGGTATATTTATTGAAACTCATTTTGATCCACAAAATGCAAAAAGTGACGGAGCTAATATGCTAAATATTAATAAACTTGAAAGTTTACTAGAAAAATTAGTAATTATTAGAAAAGCTACTAACTCCATCAAGTAAATCAAATTAACATATATTTGTTCCTCAAAAATTAGTTCTTTGAAAAAATGGGGTCGACTGGTTTTGACAGCAGGTCCGGTTGAATTGTAAGCAGATCGAGCGCTGGGTTATCGCTCGTTAATAAAATGATACCAAACCTTAAATGGCGAAAATAAATACGCTCTTGCAGCTTAATAACTGAATTATAGTAAGTTAAAGCCTTTGTCCCGCCAGGCGGGAAAGTGAGATGTCTCAGAATAGCCCTTGTTGACGGCGATTCATGTTGAGACACCATCAAAGTCAACATAGAAATTCTAGAACTTCGATAGAATTTTAAAACTAAAGAAGATAAGTTTTATTTAGGCAGTTTTCAGTCAGAATATTATCGAAAATTAAATGAAAACTAAATCTGTAGAAAGCTTTTTTATCGCTTGTTTGGACGAGGGTTCGATTCCCTCCGACTCCACAAATACCCTTGTAAGTCATTGATTTACAGGGGTTTTTAATTTTGGTTGCCTGAATCGTTGCCTTTACTGCTTTTAACTATAACTAAGTTATAACAAAAACCGAAAAATCTCAATAGTAATTTTTAATTGGTACAACCCTACCCAAATAATATCGGTTTTCTTTTGATGATCTACTCATCAGGTCCCAGTACTTTTTTTAAGATATTCAAAGTGATTTTTTATACTACTGTCTGATTTTTTAGACCTTGATTTCGCATAAGAAAAAACATCTTTTTTCAAATTCGCAAGTATAGATTTAATAGCTTGGTTTAATTTTTCATCTTTCATTAAAACATCAACCCTCTCAACAAAATGTAATTGCATCCTTTGCTGTGAATAATCTGGATTTATAGTTTTTGTAAATAGAGAATTAAATAAACTAAAAATTAATTCATCTACAGTTAAAGAACTCCCTTTTAAAGTAATGTTTGAGGAAACTATTCTATTTAGTTTAGACGTATTTAACAACCTATCTAAGGCTTGTAGTTGTAAACCTTGAACAGAGTTTAAAACACCTTCTCCTCTAATTTGTGAAATTAAATCAGGTTTCATGAGCCAATCTTGAGTTGTCCAAAGGTTTGTGTCTAAAAAACCTAAAGCTTCAATCTGTTTTGATTTATCAACATTTACATACCTATAAACATTTTTTTGATTTTCGTTGTGGGGAGTGTCATATATACCTCCAACCAATGCCATTACATGATATATGTACCTTCTGTATACTCCAATTAGTTCGCCATATAGTTCATTTAATTCATTGTAATTTTCATTCGGCTCAAGTGTCCAGCTTTTTAAATTTTCTGCTACTATTTTTAAGTTTTTGATACCATAAAAACTTGATTTAACAGGATCATCTCCAATATTTTCAGTTTGTGAATTTGGATCGTTTCCACGACCTCCAAACATATAGACTGGGTCTAAAGATTTTGAATCAACAAACTTCTTTAAAATATCTTTTTCTTCTTCAGGGCTTTTATTAAAAAATCTGTAACCCCATTCGATTGAGTAATCGTCATAAGGTCCTAGTTGTCTTACAAATCTTATGTTTTCATCTCCAGGTTGAGCGACATAATTATACCTTGCATAATCCATTATAGTTGTAGCTATTCCAAATTTTTGAGTAAAAGAACCTGATCTCAAAGAATCAACAGGGTAAGCACTACTAGCTTTCATGTTATGTGGAAGTCCTAAAGCGTGTCCAATTTCATGAGAAATTACTCTTCTCATCATCTCCCCTATTTCTTCCTCTGGAGTGTTTAAAGTTCTTGCTTTTGGGTTTGACGCTCCTGTCTCTAGCAAATACCTGTTTCTGTAAGATCTTAAATGATTGTGATACCAAATTATATCACTTTCTAATATTTCACCTGTTCTTGGATCAGAAACACTTGGTCCTGTAGCATTTCTTGTTGTAGACGCTACATATCTAACAGTTGAATATCTAATGTCTTCAGGACTAAAATCAGGATCTTCTTCTTTTGAAGGAGGATCTTTTGCTATAATGGCATTTTTAAATCCTGCCTTTTCAAATGCAGAATTCCAATCCTCAATACCCATTTTGAAATACTTTCTCCATTTTAATGGGGTTCCAGGGTCTAAGTAATAAACTATTGATTTTTTTGGTTCAACTAATTCTCCTTTATTATATGCTTCAATATCAGAGGGTTCAAGTCTCCATCTTCTTACAATATTATAACTATCAGATTTAAGTTTAGGTGAACTATAATTAATTTTCTGTAAAGTAAACCATCCTACTCTTTCATCTTCATACCTTACAGGCATAGGATCCTCAGGAAGGAGTATGATAGAATGATTAATTTGAAAACTAAATGTTTTAGTTCTGTTTTCTCTTGGTGCTTTATTTACATTAAATGTTAAAGTATGAAGGATTTCAATATTTTTTGGAAAACTTTTAGCTGAATCTATAAAGCTTCTTTTTTTATCAACATTTCCTATTTTATAATTACTTTTTTCATATGATCTTATAATATTAAAACCAGGCGAATCAGACATAAAATAACCTGTAACTTCGATAAAATATTTATCGTTGTCAGAATTTTTGATATCAAATGAGGCTAATATTGGCTTAAAATTATTTTCGGAAACGCTTATTGAAATCGGATCATCAGAATCAGATATATTGTTAAAACTAACTTCTCTTAGTAAAATTTTGTTAGATTTTTTCTCAAACTCAACAACATGTTCAGCTGTTTTGGAGCCAGCATTTAAATACCCTGAGTAATTTGCTGGAATTTGAGCAAATCTCGTAACGACCAAAAAATCTTTTTCTAAAATATGTTTATTTATCTCAAAAAATAATTGATTCTTTGAATTCTGATAGGTGTTAATCAAGCCCTTACTAACTTGCATATCAACTGTGAGGGAATCAATTGGTTTAAGACTAGACTGATTATTTGCTCTTTGCCCAAAAGATACAAATGGAATAAAAAGTATTAAAAGAATTAGTTTTTTCATTTACTTAAATTTAACTGAATTTTTAGAGCAATCAAAATAGAGAAACTTTGGAATTTTTTTTATTTAAATTTCACTGAGTTTTAAGAAACAGTGTTCTTAAACCAACAAAAACAAATATAAAAACAGAATAAATTATAAAAAATGGTATCACAAATTCATGTAGTTGAAAAACCAACATAAATGCCATTATTAATAATTGAAAGCCAAGCCCATAGATAGACACTAAAGTCATAAACCACTTTGGAAAAGGAGGGCTGTATCTAGCATTTCTGTCCATATAAAACATAACCTTATCAAAAGATATATATAAAGTATCATAAATTTTGTAAAAAATATTTACCATTTTTTGACTTTCACCTTTAAAAGCTTTAGGAGGACAATCTTCAATTATTCGACTTGTAGAATCACCATCAACAGAATGCCTCAAAATAACGTAATAGTAATTAAAAACCGTTCCTTGCATCTGTATTCCTATAAAAGCTAATAGCATTAAAAATAACGAAGACTGGGACATGTAACAGAAAGCAGATAAGAAACAAAAATTAAGCAATATATCCGCAATTGAATCGTAATAACGCCCAACATATGAGGGTGTATTTTTTAATCTCGAAAGCTCTCCATCAGCAGCGTCTAAAATAGATTTTAACACTATTAAAAAAGCAGCTGTAACGTAGTATTCATAAATCATAAATCCAATAGCCAATAAACCTGTTATAAAAAACATAGTAGTAACATGAATTGGAGTAACACTTGTATGTTGAAAATGTTTTGCAATCCAACGACCAGCAGGCCTTCCATAATCTGATAAATCTATAAATTGAAATTCTTTTGGAAGTTTTGCCATTAAAATAATATCTTAAAAAAGTTGGTTAAAAATACGTTTATATATTTTAATATTCACACTCCTCTCCACTTTGTAGATTTGTAGATTTCCAAGATAAATTTCCAGCAGATTTTGCTTTACAAGAATTACTGTATACCAAGTTATTACAAGCACATACAGGTTCGTATATTTCACTACAAATAACATCTGGTTCAGGGGAAACATAGCAATCACCTGAAGCATCCTCACCCTCACCACATGAAACAAACATTATTAACATTAAAAAAATTAAATTAAATTTCATAGCGATATATTTTTAGAAAGAATAATGGCATCATTTGTAACAAAGGGCATTGGCATCATTATTTCAGACCTTGGTTTAAAATTAAAATTAGTATTTGTCATCAAATCAAACGAGGTTTCAATTAAATTAAATTCTGGATTAAACTTATTGTCAAAAACCATATCAACAATTACTCTTGTGTCATTGTATGAGGGAATATATGTTAATATTCTACCAGAATTAATTTTAAAATTTTCTTTTTCAAGATAAACATCTTGAATAGCTAAAGAATCAAAAAATAAAGAATCTTTAGTTCTTAGCTGTATAGCATTAATTTTTCTTTGAGGAATTATACTAATTGAAACTTTACGCTTGTTTCCATAAACACTATCATTTAAAACTTTAACTGTTGAATAAGAAATATCTTTGTAATCTGCTTTATTAATATACTTGTAGGATGTGGAATATTTACTTCTTGATACAAATTTATCAATATCAGTTGATGGGTCTTCACTTAAAAATTGCTTGGTAAAATCATCCAAATTTTGATCGTATGACATCCAAAATGATTCTGCTTTATCTATGTCAGAATAATAAACAATACTGTTAGGTTTTTTATTTTCAACATCAAAGCCATTATTTAAAAAAGCCATAAAAAAGAAAAACAAAGTACTTAATCCGATTAAACTAATCACATGTTTTTTATAGGAATAATTTGAAAAAATTGGCAGCAATAGTGAAAACACTAAAATCAAAAGAGTAGAACTTATAAATAAGTTTTTAAGACCCAACCCCACAGGAAACATTTTCAGTTGAGGAGCAAACATATAGATTAACGGAACACTTAAACACGTCCAAATAATCATCAATTTATTAGTTTTGAGATCAAACATGAAAGAAAGCAAAATCGAGAATAGAACGAAATAAACTGGGATAATAAAATACGCTGCTCCCTTTAAAAAGAAACCAATTAACAAGTTGATTATAATCCAAAACAAAAGAGGAAAAATGATTAAATTAACACCAGAATATTTATTAAAGAATGGCCTATATATTAATAATAAACAAAATAAATTTAAAAATATAAAACCTAGTATATAGAAATAACCATTGTATGTAAATCCATGCAACACATCAGCATGTTCAGGATTTATAAAAACTATAAAATCCCATAATATTACAGTTAAACTAATGCAAATAAATAATGAAGTAAAGAAAGGAGTAATTCCATTGAAAATTCCTTCTAATTTTAATTTATTCAATACTAAGCCTAAGTAAATTAAAACTAAAAAAAGTATTACTGATAATATCAAAAGAGGAAAAATCCATGAATTTGAAAAATAAATTAATTTAAGAAATGGAAAATTGGAGTAAACATAATCTACATCACTATTAAGATTAGATAAATCACTTTTAGAAAAATGAGTAACCATTGACATAAAATAATCCGCTTGATGTAAAAGAGTATTTCTATCTAATCGATCGTAAGTGTCAAGTGATGTATGATAATCAAAATGATCTCCAATAAAGGCAAAATTAAAACCGTTAATATTAGCTTGTTCTCGAAAAACAGTTAAATCAGTATCATTGGGAAGCATTTTATAAATACTATACATAAGTGAGTTTGCTGCAGGAAAACGAGGGTTTGCATTAGCAAATTCAGAAATAAGCTTGCTATTCATTCCATTTGTTTCCATTAACATATAGCTAGGTCCTCCACTCCCCCTAGCTTCAAAGTTTAAAACTAGTCCAACATTATCAATTAGTTTATGATTTTTAACAAAAGCTTCAGCTCCGAGTAAACCCATCTCCTCAGCATCGGTAAACACCAAGTGAATATCATTTATGGGTGTTTTATTATTTAATAGAAACACCCTAAATCCCTCAAGAATTGTTACAACTCCAGAACCTGCATCACTTGCTCCAAAAGAACTATGAGCACTTGAATCGTAATGAGTTAATAAAACTAATGACTTTCCTTTTCTAGAACCTTTAATTGTACCTATAATATTAGCAGCATTTGTTGCAACTCTTCGAGAATTCAAAACTACTTGATTTTGTATTTCAGTTTTGAGTCCCATTTTATTAAGTTCATTTACTATGTAATCTTGAACATCTTGATGATATTTTGAACTTGTGTAATGAGGTTTTTCTGAAATTATCTTTAAGTGATTTAATGCATTATTGATAGAAAAACCAGTATGTTCGATTGATTTAACAGATGAAGGCATCAAATCGCTAAAACTAAACCAAACAGTTAATGATAATATTAAAATTGAGAGCAGAGTACTAATTTTTTTCATAGGCCTTTAAATAAACGTTTTACAACTGCTGACAAGAAAATTGTTTTTGGAAAACTTAACATAATTTTCAATTCTTCAAAAAAACTTGATTTATTATCCAAAAATTTGAAGATAGTCTTAGGGTCATTCTTTTTAAACATATTAGAAAACAAATTCTTGCCTAAATGATTTTTTTCATATAAAACATCAAGAAAGATTAAATCATAAAACCAAAATCGATTTTTGTTGATAAAATTTTTGAAACTACTATTAGACTTAACAAAATCTATAATCTTAGATGTATTTTTATCAATATTTTTAAATGTATAACCGGTACTTGGCTTACTCCAACCACCAGCAGAACCAATATTTAAAATGTTTTTTGTGTTTGATTCAAAAAAAGGAAAACAAGTCATCGGAATTTTCCCTGCTTCTTTTGACTTAATTATATAGTTTTTAATTCCTGATTCAAATAGATAATCTTCAATTGCAGATTTATATTTGTTTTCATCTAATAGTTTTTTAGAAAACAAAGTATATTCAACCAAGGCTTCTGTTTTTGAAAAGGGAAGGATATACATAAACTGCGTAGTAGAATTTTGATCTATAGAAAAGTCCATAAACGTAGCTTTTTCAGAGTCAAAAAAATTATTCTTGGTTTTTATTACCCACCCTTCAAAATGCTGAATTAATAGAGGAAATTTTTGATCATTTTTAATTGAGTTCCAATCCAAAATACTATTAAAAACTTTAGAAGATTTGAAAGTTTTTTTATTTGTTTCAACCAAACAATGAGATTTGTAATCTTTAAAATTTAAAACCTTATCATTTAAAACTTGAATATTAGTGTTGTTTTTAATTATTGAATTTGTGTATTTATAAAATGAAATACTACTTAGCATTTTATAATTAAGAGGATTTAAATCTAAAGATTTTTCTTCCAATCCATTTTTAAAAATAACATTTTCCCAACTAGACGTTAATAAAGAATCCCAATCAGATTTTTTTTTATCCCAGAAACACAAAGTTCTATCATTTTTGATTTTAGGAAAATCCGGATCTAAAATTAAAATAGATTTATCATTGTAATATGAATCATTGGAAAACTTTGAAGCAAGTAAAAGACCTGCAATTCCTCCACCACAAATTATGTAATCGTAATCTAATTCCATCGAATGATTAAATATAAATATATAATTTCAATTGGATACAAATATGAAAAAATTAAGCAAAAAAAAAGCCGCTTTTAAGCGGCTTTTAATCAATAAAATTAAATTTATTATTTAGATACAGCTAGGTTATAAACTACAAGTCCAAAACCAATTTTGTTCACAGCATCACCAACGTTGTATACAACATTCATGTCTAGTGAAATAATATCGTTTAAACCAGAGTACCATCCTTCTGTTCCAAGCATATATCCAAGTGGATATATTGCCCATCCAACAAGAACGAACCATGCTAAAGTGTTATGTGCTTTTTCAACTGCTCCACCTGCAGAAACTGCAAGCTTTTTAGCTTCTCCAAACCAAACCATGTAAGCAATGTAGAAGTATGCAAGACCAGATAAAAGACCCCACATAGCAGGACCTAAACCTAGTGCGCTTCCACCGTTAAACTCACCAAAGAATCCAGTAACTAACATTACTGTAGACCATAGGATTAGTTTCCACATCATACTCTTAGTTGCACCAGCAACTTTAAGTATTAAGTAAAACTCAACACACATTAAAGGAACTGTTAAAATCCAATCTACATATCTAAAAAAAGTAGTATCACCTGGATCTACATCTCTCATGTAATTGTAATGAACAGCAGCAATAAATGTGATAAGTCCTGAGACTAAAATCGAATTTCTCCATTTTGCATCAACAGCATTTAATGAAAGAAAAAAGAAAACTGACGCAGCCATCATAGCCATAGTTCCAATAAAGAACGTAAAGCCGACTAAGTCGTTAGGCACATCACCTAAAAAATAAAAAGTGTTTAAAAATAATTCCATAATTTAATAATTTATTATTTTGTTTAAACTCAAATATATATAAAAATTTAATATCTAAACTAAAATTGTATCAACAAAACACAAAAAAACTTGAGAAATTCATACTTCATTAACAATTTTACATCCAAATTAATAATATTATCAACAATAATTTGCGTTATTCTTTCAACGGTTTTTATTGATTTCTATTTAAATATTTTAGCTTTTTCAGGAATATTAACTTTTGGTATAATACACGGGGCCAATGATTTACTGTTAATTAAAGGAGTTTCGAAAAATTATAATTTCAAACTTCAGTTACTTTATTACGTAATAATGGTAGGAGGTTTTTTTTTATTTTTTTACAATATTCCAATTTTAGCCCTAATGACTTTTGTTTTACTAAGTTCCTATCACTTCGGAGAACATCAATGGACTCTTTTTGGTAAGACTGAACATTATTTAATTAAGCCTTTCTATTTTTTTTATGGATTAATAATCTTCTCTCTTATTTTCTATTTTAACCTTGAAGAAGTTGCAGATGTAATTTATGATATAACAACAGTTCAACTAAGTCAGAATTTCTTTTTATACTTATTGATTAGTTCTTTTATATTATCAATTATTATTTCATTATTTATTTATAATAAAATAAAAAATCAATTTATTACTCAGTTCATATTATTGATATTATTAATTCTGACATTTAAAACATGCAGCTTAATATGGTCCTTTGCTATATATTTTGTTTTTTGGCACAGTATCCCATCTATTAAGGAACAAACAATATTTATTTTTGGAAAAGCTGAAAAAGAATCAATTAAAAATTATTTTAAAAAAGCATTTTTATATTGGATACTTTCAATAGTTGTATTACTACTAACTTATTATTTACTAAGAGATAATCAAGATAAGTTAATTAGCATATTTTTTTCATTTTTAGCAGCCATCACTTTTCCACATACATTTGTGGTGTCTAAAATAAAAAAGCCCTAATAAATAGGGCTAATAGTTTTAATAAAGTAATTTAAATTTTAAGATTTCTTTCTATTAGCTATAAAACTCTTTACAAAGAAGATCATAGCTATTAAACCAGAGGCTATCATCACAACAACTCTAAGTACTCCGACATTGTCACCCCTTCCCATTGCGCCGTTTAAAGGCATAAATAAACCTACAATACAAATTAAAGTTAATAGAACCGCTATATGTGCTATTACCTTATTTTCTTTTTTAAGTCCAGGTGAGCAAAATAATAAAGCCCATCCAAAAACTACAGGGATAATAGCTGTTCCAGATGAACTTTCAAAGTATCCCCACAATCCAATGGTAATTAGAATTATTGAATTTAAAATATTTGCTTTTAATGAATTCATAATTTTTTTTTATTGATTAATCAATTGTAAAAATAAGTGATTTATTACTATAATCCGTTAATATAATCTGAAAATGAATCACTAAAAGACAATCCTCTAGATGTTCTTGTGATACTTACTTTTTTGTATGATGATAATCCCCAAAGCAAAAATTCACACATAAAATTCTCGTCCTTAGGATCAATTTTAGGTATATAATTTTTTACAAATTTCTTCAAAACTTTGATAGTTTTAAAAGTATCATCGTAGGACTTATTATCTAAATTTTCGTCAATAAAAAGCTCTTTGTTTTTAAACCAATCCAATACCTCGTTATAAGGATCTAATTCTTCAGATTTATTAAGTTTTTTAATTTTTGGAAAGTAATTAATAAAGAATGTTTTTACAGATTCTAAAATTAAAAGCCTAGAAATTTCTGTAGCTCCCTCCTGCTCTCCCTCATAAACTAATTCAATCTTTCCATTAATAGCAGAAATAACAGCATTGAAATCTGTCATTCTTATAGATGTCTTAGACTCTCCATTAATAAGCATTCTTCTTCTAGCTGAGCTAACTAAATTTTCAAAAGCAGAAATTGATAACCTTGCACTAACTCCGCTTTTAGAATCCACATAAACACTTTCTCTAGCTTCAAAACTAATTTGTTCTATGATATCTTTAGCTATTTCAGGTATATATACATCACCTGAACTACTAACTGAAGATTCTTGATGAGTTATTGTTTTTGCAATTTCAATAGTTTTTGGATAATGAGTCATTATCTGAGACCCTATTCTATCTTTTAAAGGAGTTACAATACTTCCTCTGTTCGTATAATCTTCAGGGTTAGCTGTGAAAAGAAATTGAACATTTATTGGCAATCTTAATTTATATCCGCGTATTTGAATTTCTTTTTCTTGAAGAATTGAAAATAATGAGACTTGTATTCTTGCTTGTAAATCTGGAAGTTCATTTAATACAAAAATACATCTGTGGGCTCTGGGAATCATTCCAAAATGAATAACCCTAGGGTCGGAGTAAGATAATTTTAAGCTAGCAGCTTTAATAGGATCAATATCTCCAATTAAATCAGCAACGGTTACATCTGGAGTTGCAAGTTTTTCAAAAAAACGATCCTCTTTAGGTATCCACTGAATTGGAGTTTTATCACCTAGTTCATTGATTTTTTGCTTTCCATAATAAGAAATAGGATCTAAAGGATCATCATTAATTTCAGAACCTGAAATGATTGGAATCCAATCGTCTAATAGATTGGTTAATTGTCTTGCCAGTCTTGTTTTTGCTTGACCTCTTAACCCTAAAAGATTTATATTGTGACCTGAAAGAATTGCACGTTCTAAATCAGGAATAACAGTATCCTCATAACCATGAATTCCCTTAAATGTTGAAATACCTTTAGATAAATTTAATCTAAGGTTTTTTTTCATTTCATCTTTAATTCCAACAGCTTTATATCCAGAACTTTTAAGTTCTTTTAAGGTTTTTATTTTGTTATTCATTTATTATATTCTTTTTTTTCTATTAGTTTCATAGTCTTCAAAAATCATTTCTCCTAGTCCTTTTAAACCAGTATAAAATGCTTTTCCTTTATTTGCTTTTGTAAATTCTTGAACAAAGCTTTTCAGATAAGGGTCTTGAGCTATCATAAAAGTTGTTATTGGAATATTTAATCTTCTAGCTTGTTGAGCCATATTATAACATTTGTCTACAATATGAGAATCTAGTCCATTACTGTTTTTATAATAACTACCGTCTTTTAATTTCAAACAACTGGGTTTACCGTCAGTAATCATGAAGATTTGTTTATTAGAATTTCTGTTCCTTCTTAAAATATCCATTGCTAGCTCTAGTCCAGCAACAGTATTTGTATGAAAAGGACCAACGTTTAAATAAGGTAGTTCCTTAATAGAAATTGGTCTAGCATCATTGCCAAATACAATTATATCAAGCTTATCTTTTGGGTATCTTGTTGTAATAAATTCAGATAAAGCCATTGCAACTTTTTTTGCTGGAGTAATTCTGTCTTCTCCATAAAGAATCATACTATGACTTATATCAATCATTAAAACAGTACTCATTTGAGCTTGATGAAATTGATCATTAACAACTAAATCATCTTTAGATAATTTAAAATCATCTAATCCTCCTTGAATTTGAGCATTTTTAATACTTTCAGTAATAGCAATTTTTTCAATAGAATCTCCAAATTCATAATTTTTTAAATCTCCCGAATCACTTTGACCCGTACCTGTATGTTTGGTATTATGATTGCCATTTCCAATTCTTTTCATTTTACCAAAAATCTGCTTTAAGGCATGTTGTCTTAAAAGCATTTCAGTTTTTGCAGTAAGACCAATACCATCACCATTTTTGCCTTGCTTCAAATCTTTCTTTATGTAACCCTTAGCTAATAATTCTTCAACGAAATCATCCATTGTATAATCCTCACTTGTCAAAACATATTCCTTGTCTAACTCTTTTAACCAGTCGATTGCTTCATTAAAATCACCAGACGTGTAAGTAATAAGTTCTTTAAATATTTCAAAAAGTTTTTCAAATGGTGTTTGAGACTTAGCCTTAAAATTTGAAAATAAAAAGCCTGATTGTCTTATTGGATTCATTAACATTAAAAATATGTTACTTTAAATATTTAGACAAGCTAAATGTGTAATTATTTTACAGCAGAAGTATGATCACTAACTATTAACCAATTACTATCAATTTTCTTCCAAAGTAATGTAAAATGTCCGTTACTATCTTCACCTGATCTTTTTAAATAATATTCGCCAATTAAGTAAGCAGAATTAGAAGAAAGTGATCTTATTTTTTTAATTGTAAAATTTAGTTTACCCATTATCTTAGTGTTTGGATATGAACTATAATATCTTTTTTTAGTATTCTCCCACCCATATACTGGACCAGATTTTCCTGAAAAAACTAACTCATCTGATTTTAGATATCCTTGCATAAAAGAATCTATATCTCCTTTGTTCCAAGCATCTTGTTGTAGACTCATTACTTTCATAATACTTAACGAATCCTTTACTGGGATTTTATTTTGAGAATAATTATTTAAAGAACTAATTAATAGGGTTGCAAAAAAAAAGTTTCTAAAAATCATATTTAATTAATAAAAAAACCCAAGATTAACTTGGGTTTTAAGTTCTTAAATAAATATATAAATTATTCTGCGATAGTAAAAGTTTTTGAGGGCATGCCTTTACTAGCCCAAGTACATCCCAAGAAGGTTGTTATTTCATCTTTATGGTTTCCACTTATATCCCACATTCTTTTTTGATCCTCGCTCATAGGTCCTGAATTTTCCAAACTTTTTTGATTTACAAGAAATGATTCCCATGAACTATACCAAAACGCAGCTTGAAAAGTATAAGAACTTCCACTATAGTGACCAGTAGGAACTATAGCAAGTGCTTCACCTAAATCAATTGATGATTGTCTTGTTGATTTGTTCCAAAGAGAAATATATTCACGTCTATCTTTCCATAATGGATTACTTTCATTGAAAACCACAATATGTTTTTTAGAAAAATCAATATCATTTTCTGTGATAAAGATTTGATTATCAAATGTCACTCTAATTTCATCATCATGACCTTCTAAAAATAATTGAAAATAAGTGGACCACTCATCTTTTAACATTTTTTTCTCATCATAAGAAATATTCATATTATCAATATTTTTATTCACTTCAGCGCCATAATTAACAGCACTAGCTTGAGCAATAATATTTGGATAAACTTCGATTACTTTAAAAGTAAAATCACTACCATAGGTATGTGAAAACAACCATGTTGATGCCATTTTGTTGTCTTCGCTTCCCATGAAGTAAATATCAATAAATTTTTTGTGCATTTTAACAAAATCATTTGCTTTTGATCTAGGAACATCTAATGTATAAAATGAATGAATTTCTTGAGCAACTGAATTAACAGAAATAAATAATGTGATTAGAAATAATAATTTTTTCATGTTTAATTTTTTAATTGTTATTTGTTTAAAAAAAAGAGAATAAAAATTTAATTTTTAAATAAATATAGGTAAATTCACATTCTAATCAGTATGTAATATTAAAATTTTTACGGATACTGCAATAAAAGACTGAAATTAAAGTGTTTATTTAATATTTATTTATAAATTTAGTTAACCAATTACTGATTTAATAGTTTTTCAACCGTGAAGCAAGAATTAAAATCAAAAGAAACTCAGGATTTAATCATTAATAGATCTTTTGAATTATTTTACGAAAAAGGGTACAATGCTACAAGCATTCCTGATATTATGAAAGAAACTTCTTTATCAAAAGGAGCCTTTTACCATCATTTCAAAAATAAACATGAAATTGGTAAAAAAGTGATTGAAGTAATTATTCGAAAAAGAATTAAAGATGGATTTATTACACCATTAAAAAATACAGATGGTAATATTCCAGAACTCCTATTAAATGTTTTTACTGACAGAATTAAAAATTATACCAACAGAGAAAAAGCATTAGGTTGTCCAGCTAATAATTTAGTTGGAGAAATAGGTTATACTGAACAAGATTTTAGAGTTATTTTAAAATCCCTATTTGAAGAATGGAGAATAGAATTATCAAATACTATTGAAGCAGGTAAAAAAAGGGGAGAAATAAAAAAAGAAGTTAATAGTTCTGGTGCTGCAATTTCCCTAATATGCGCTTTTGAAGGAGTTAGAAGCGTCAGAAAAGTATATGATGATGATTCAATATTTAATGAATTTATGGAATCTATGGGTATTTTTATTAAATCCCTTTCATTATAAATCTACCAACTGTCCGTTCTAAATGATGATGCTGGTAACCCTTTAGTATTATACAAGTTTCCTTTTAGATAATTTTTCCAACCATATCTAACATGTACAGGGTTTTTTACCTTATCACTTTTTACCTCCAACTGATTCCACATTATTTTAGCATTAGCTGGATAAAAAACTTTATCCTTCCCAGCTAATTCAAAGTTATTTATTACACCATCTGGACAATACAAACCATTTGTAGCATAATCGAATTTAAGCACCAATTTATTTTTTTTAATTTCTAAAGATTTAAATACTGGGCCTGAAAACTGTATGTTAGACAAACCGTAGTCTTTATTTAATGCCCAATAAGCAAGTCGTTCACCCAAAATAAACTTTCTAGGGGGATGAATAGAATTCTCATCTCCAACATCTAATGAAACTGCCATTCCTGTATTAGGAGTATTTAACATTGTTTTAAGTTGAGCTTCTCTTAAAAAAGCAGAACTTGATTCATTGTTTCCATCATATCTAAAAGGTGAAATCTGAACAAAATAAAATGGAAATGATCCTTGATTCCATTCTCTTCTCCAGCCTTCTATCATAGAGTTTTTAAGTTTAGTATAACTACTAGCTCTTGGAACATTACTTTCACCTTGATACCAAATAGCACCTTTTATTCCATAATTAGTCAAAGGGTTGATCATAGCGTTATATAATGAAGATGGTTCATGCTGTGGTGTTCCTCCATGATTTTTTATTTCACTTTTTTCAAAATCCAATTCTAAAGATTTTGAATCTGACCAAGCCTCAGCTGGTGTCCCTCCCCATGAAGTATGAATGATAGCAACCGGCACCTTAAGAACATTGTTTAAATATTTTGCAAATGAATAAGCGACAGCACTAAAATAAGGTGAGTTCTCTTGATTTGAAACAGACCAATTACCCTTTACATCGTCAAGTGGTATATTACTTGTATTTCTTTCAACTGTAAAAAATCTTATTTTTGAATTATCAGATTTAGCAATCGCATCATTGGCACCTTTTATAGGTTCGTTCCTATATCCATTAAGATTCATCTGCATATTAGACTGACCTGAAGCAATCCAAACCTCTCCCAATAAAATATTAGATATCAAAACTCTTTGATCACCAGATTGTAAACTAATTTGATGACTCAATCCAGATTTGGGTGTTTTAATTTTCAATATCCATTTACCTTCATCGCTACTCTCAACTTTAAAAGTATTTTCATTCCAACTTACATTTATTAAAACTTGTGAATTTGGTTTTGACCAACCCCATACAGAAACATTAGAATCTTGCTGTAAAATCATATTATCACTAAAGATCGATGGTAATTTTAAATCCTGAGAAGCAATTAAATTAATTGCAAAAAGAGAGATTATTAATAATATATTATTTTTCATATTGTAAATTTTAACAATCTTTAATTTAATAAAAAAAATTACCTTAGTTACAATCTATACTAAAATGATCAAACTAAATTTAAAATTTATTTCATGTTTGTTAATTCTTTTGTTTTCATCTTGTAGCGATGAAAACAAAAAACCTAATGTTATAATTATCTATGCAGATGACTTGGGTTTTGGGGATGTTAGCGCGTATAATCAAGGTACACTTAACACGCCTAATATTGATAGAATAGCAAATAAGGGTATAAAGTTTACAAATGGACATTCTTCATCCGCTACATGTTCCCCTAGCAGATATGCTTTATTAACTGGTTCATATCCATGGAGAAACTCTAAAGCAAAAATTTCCACTGGAGCTTCAATGATTATTGATGTTAATCAAAAGACTTTACCAAAAATGTTTAAAGAAAGTAATTATTCTACTGCAATTATTGGTAAATGGCACTTAGGGTTAGGTGACGGGCAAATTAATTATAATTCTAAAATTTCACCTGGTCCAAATGAAGTGGGATTTGATTACTCTTATATTATGCCAGATACTCAAGACAGAGTTCCAACTGTTTATATTGAGGATGGATATGTAAAAAATTTAGATAAAAATGATCCGCTATATGTTAGCTTTAAAGAGAATTTTGACAATCAACCAACTGGGGATAAAAATCCAGAAATGCTATCAATGAAATGGCATCATGGTCACTTTAATTCTATAATTAATGGTATTTCGAGAATTGGTTTTATGAAAGGTGGTAAAAAGGCGCATTGGAGTGATATTGATATGGCAGACCATTTTTTAAATCAAGCAAAATCTTATATAATTAAAAACAAAAAAAATCCGTTTTTTTTATTTTATTCCATGCAACAACCCCATGTTCCAAGAACACCTCATCCTAGATTCAAAGGTAAATCAGGAATGGGTCCAAGAGGTGATGTAATAATAGAGGCTGATTGGTGTATTGGAGAACTTTACAAGACTCTTGATAATGAGAATCTTTTAGAAAATACATTAATTATAATATCAAGTGATAATGGACCTGTTTTAAATGATGGCTATTATGATGATGCCGTTGAAAAAATCGGAAATCATACACCTTCTGGGATTTTAAGAGGAGGTAAATACAGTTTATTTGAAGCTGGAACAAAAGTGCCTTTTATTTCATATTGGAAAGGTATCACACCCTCCAAAGTATCTAATAAATTAATTTCTCAGATTGACCTTTTCAACTCTTTATCCACCATTGTTAATGGTAGAATTAAAACTAATGACAGTAAAGATTTGTCTCAACTTTTACTAAACGGAGATGGGAAAGAAAGAGAAAAACTTATTCTTGAAGCGTCTGGGAAAACTGCTCTTAAATATAAGAACTGGGTTTTTATTCCACCTTACAAAGGAAAAGCTGTAAGTACTTACACAAATATAGAGTTAGGTAGGTCAAGCTCACATCAACTATATAATTTAAAAACTGATCCAAGTCAAAGAGAAAACTTAATTGATCAAGAAAAAGAAAAATTTATTGAACTTCAAAAAATCTATAACAAAATAATTAGTAATTAAGAGGCAATGTTTACTGCTCTAGTTTCACGAATCACAGTTACTTTAACTTGTCCTGGATAAGTCATGTCTGTTTGAATTTTTTGTGAAATTTCAAAAGAAAGTTTTGCAGCATGATCATCAGAAATTTTTTCGCTCTCAACCATTACTCTTAGTTCACGACCAGCTTGAATAGCATAAGCTTTGTTAACTCCTTTAAATGAATATGCTACATCCTCCATTTCTTTTAACCTTTCAATATAACTATCTAACACTTGTCTTCTTGCTCCTGGCCTTGCTCCAGAGATAGCATCACAAACTTGTACAATAGGAGATATTAAATTATTCATTTCTATTTCATCGTGATGAGCTCCAATAGCATTACAAACATCAGGTTTTTCTCCAAATTTTTCTGCCCATTGCATACCAAGCAAAGCGTGAGGAGTTTCAGTTTCTTCTTCTGGAACTTTACCTATATCGTGCAAAAGACCCGCTCTTTTCGCAATTTTTGGGTTTAAACCTAATTCTGAAGACATTATTCCACAAAGCTTAGCAACTTCTCTTGAGTGCTGTAAAAGATTTTGACCATATGATGATCTATATTTCATTCTACCTACAGCTTTAATAAGCGCTGGATTAAGTCCGTGAATTCCTAAATCAATTACTGTTCTTTTTCCAACTTCAATAATTTCATTCTCAATTTCTTTTTTAGTTTTCTTTACCACTTCTTCAATTCTAGCAGGATGAATTCTTCCATCTGTTACCAATTTATGTAAAGAGAGTCTAGCAACTTCTCTTCTTACTGAATCGAAACAAGATAAAATTATAGCCTCAGGTGTATCGTCAACTATTATCTCAACACCTGTTGCAGACTCAATAGCTCTAATATTACGACCTTCTCTACCAATAATCCTTCCTTTTACATCATCAGATTCGATATTGAATACTGAAACACAATTATCTATTGCTTCTTCAGTACCTACTCTTTGAATAGTACTAATAACTATTTTCTTAGCCTCTTGTCTAGCAGAAAGCTTAGCATCTTCAATAATATTTTGAGTAAGTTCTAAGGCTTCAGCTTTAGCTTCTTCTTTAAGTGATTGAACTAATTCTTTTTTTGCTTCTGAAGCAGACATACTAGATAACTTTTCAAGTTTCTCGACTTGTTCTTTATGAAGTTTGTTGACCTGATCACTTTTCTTTTCAACAAGCTCAAGCTTCTTGTCAAAGGAAGAAATTTTATCATTTAAACTTTGGTTATTCTTTTTATTTATTGATAACTCATTTGACACTTGAGATTCCTTATCCTTAATTCTTTTTTGAACGTCAGTAAGGTTTTTTTCTCGATTTAAAATATGTTTTTCATGTTCAGATTTTAATTCTAAAAACTTTTCTTTTGCTTGAAAAATTTTATCTTTTTTAATATTTTCACCCTCAATGGAAGCTGATTTTAATATATTTTCTGCTTCTTTTTTTGCATTTTCAAAAGATTTAGTTATCGATGTTTTTTCTAAAAATTTTGAAATAACAAAACCTATTACAAGCCCTAGAACTACAAGAACAAAATTGATTATTGTAAAAAATTCCATAATAATTATATTATTTAGTTAAAAAAAAGCCTACATCATGAAGTTTTGTATAAACTCTTGTAAGACAAGATTAAGGCTAACTAGCTGATCAAGGATCCTGTAAAGGCTTGCTTTAGCAGACTAGACTCACCTTTTATAAAAAAATTCGCGTTGAGTTTATCAAAAAAATTGATGTAGGCAATAATGTATTTTATTTAAATGAACGTGCTAGAGGTCAATAATTTCTTGAATAGATTTATTAATCTTTTCTAATCTTTTATTTACCTCCTCATTAATTTTAGCTTCAGAGAGACTTTCTTGTTCAGTTTGAGTTGCTAATTGAAGAGCACACATTGCAAGCACATCTTGCTTATCTTTAACAGCGTAATTTTCTTCAAAATGTTTAATCATAATATCAATTTTTTTAGATGCAACTCTAAGACCCTCTTCCTGTTCTAATGGAACATTTAAAGGGTAAACTCTATTAGCAATTGTTAACTTAATTTTTTGCATGCAATAGATTTATGAACTTAAACTTAATATACATTTATCCAACTCTTTAATAAGATTATTAATCTTCAGCTTTGTTAATGATTTATCATCACTACCTAAGAAAGTATTAGCAATTTTTAAAGAATGATATTTTTCTTTCCATTCTTTTAACTGATTTTTTTGTTTGAGTAAAGATTCATCTTTCAATTTTAGATCTTCACTAAATTTCAAATTTTCATCTCTTAATTTATTAATTAAAGATTTTAAATTTGACAAATTAGTTTCTAAAAGAACAATATTTTCAATTGACTCAGACATTAAAACTATACTAACTTACTCAAATTTAGTGTTACTAAAACTCATAAACAAATAAGTACTTATATTTTAAAAATCTTAAAAAAAAATTAGTATTATTAAAACTTGAAATAATCTTAAAGTGTCATTAAAAAAATAATGAAAAAATTAATATTTCTAGTTTTATTTATATCAATCAACATTAATTCACAAAGCAATTACCCAAAAGATTATTTTTCTAATCCATTAAATATAGAATTAATTTTAAACGGAACTTTTGGGGAATTAAGACCTAGTCATTTTCATTCGGGCATTGATTTTAAAACAAAATTTAAAGAGGGATTAGATGTATTTAGTTCTGCAGAAGGGTATGTGAGTAGGATAAGTATTAAGCATGGGGGATTTGGTAAAGCATTATATATAAATCATCCAAATGGATACACTACTGTGTATGGACATTTAAAAAAATTTAATAAAAAAATTGAAGACTACATTAAAAGAATTCAATATGAAAAGAAATCTTATCAAATTGAGCATTATATAAAACAAGATATTTTAAAAATAGATAAAAATGAAAAAATAGCATTTTCTGGAAACACAGGTTCATCCTTTGGTCCTCATTTACATTACGAAATACGATTAACAAAAAATCAAAAAGTTTTAAACCCTCAATTGTTCGGGTTTGACATTAAAGACACTAGAAAACCGACTATAAGCTCTTTATTTTTATATAATTTGGATAACTTAAATAACATTAGTAACCCCATCAAATTAAAAATACAAAAGATGAATGATAGTTTATATCAATCTGAAAAAGTATTTACTAGTGGAACTATTGGATTTGGTATAAGCGGGTTTGATAGACAGGATTTAGCAAATAATAAAAATGGTATATACAAATACTCAACCTACTACAATGATAAAAAAATAATTGACTTTAATTTTGAGTCATTTTCTTTTGAAGAATCAATTAAGATAAAAACGTTAATTGATTATAAATATTACATAAATAATAAATCAAGAATTATAAAATTATTTAAAGACAAAGGAAACGATTTGAGTATTTATTTAAATAATAAATCAGGGTATATTGATGTTGAAAATAGCCCTTCTATTTACACAATCATTGTTTCTGATTTAAAAGGAAATAAATCAATTGTAAAAATTCCAATAATAAAAAGTGATTTAATCAACGACTCATTGAAAAACATAAAATTATTTGCGTCAAATAAATCAATAAATAATAAACTTGATTATAATTTTGAATTTGAGAATGCTGAAATAAAAATAGCTAAAAACACTTTTGTAAAAGCCGTTCAATTAAATATTGAATCACTAAAGGATTCAATTAAAATAGTAAATCCTGAAGTAGCTGTTTTTAAAAATATTAAAGTAAATTTTTTTAATAAAGAAAAAAGAAAAGGTAATTATTTAGCATTAAAAGATAAAGATGGAAATGAATCATTTGCTACTTCAAATCTAAACAGTAAAAATTATTTTTATCACAAAACGAAATTATTAGGAACTTACTTTGTTAAAAATGACAGTATTCCACCAACAATACAATTAAAAAATTTCAAAAATAACGATTGGATTTCTTATAAGAATTTTATAAGATTCAAAATCTTAGATAATGAAACGGGTATTAAAAGTTATAAAATAAAAATTAATAACAAATGGACTCTTTTTGAGTATGAGTACAAAAGAAACGAACTTTTTTACGAATTTGACTCCTATTTTTTAAACCAAACTAAGAATTTGATTGAGGTTTTCATTGAAGATATGGTTGGAAACAAAACTCAAAAGAGTTTTACTTTCTACAGAAATTAATTTGAGTTTACAAAATCACTTAAAACCTCAACTACTATGTTGATTTCATTTTTATTGTTGTATTTAGAAAATGAAAATCTTAAAGATGGTTTTTTTAAATCTGATTCTGATAAAATAGAGTTCAAAACATGAGAACCTGTACTACTTCCAGATTGACATGCACTTCCTCTCGAACAAGCGATTCCTTTTAAATCTAAATTAAACTCTAAAAGAACTGATTTGTCTTTTGAAACAGGAAGACAAATATTTAAAATAGAAAAAGTACTGTCATTATTATTATCACAACTTCCATTAAATTTTGACAATGGAATTGAACCAGAAATTTTTTGAATGAAATATGTTTTTAAATCTAAAATATACTTTTTGTTTTCATCAAAACTTTGATATGATTGGATAAAAGCCCATTCCATTCCACATATATTGTGGACTGATTCAGTTCCAGCCCTTAAACCCCTTTCCTGATTTCCTCCAATTATTTGAGGATTTAATTTTAATTTTTTATTTACGTACACAAAACCAATGCCTTTTGGACCATGAAATTTATGGGCAGAACCTACAATAAAATCAATATTAAGTTCTGATAAATTAAATCTATATTTTCCTATTGACTGGACTGTATCCGAATGAAATAAAGCATTGTGTTTTTTACAAATACCACCTGTCTTAACTAAATCTAAAACTGAACCAATTTCATTATTAACATGCATTAAGCTAACAATTGTTTTAAGACTAGTCTTATTTAAAACTTTATTTAAGTCATCATAATCAATTAGTCCATTTTGATTTACTTTTACAAATTCTACTTTAATAGATTCTGTCAATTGCAAAAATTTAACAACATTTAATACTGCTTTATGTTCAATTTCAGATGTAACAATTCTCTTTACGCCTAAATCTTTAACAGCAGAAACTAAAATTAAATTATCAGATTCTGTTCCACATGAGGTGAAAAATATTTCAGAGGGTAAAACATTAAATTCCTTTGCAATAGTTTTTCTTGCTTTTTCTATTAGGGTTCTAGAAGATCTACCAAAACTATGAGTTGAATTTGGATTACCGTAATTATTATTCATAACGCTACTCATTATATCAATCACTGATTGATCAATTTGAGTTGTAGCCGCATTATCAAAATATATATTACTCACGCGTTTCAAATTCTTTTAATGACTTTATAATTATATCAACAGCAGAATCTATTTGTCTTTTGTTGATTGTAAGTGGGGGAGCAAATCTAATAATATTTCCATGAGTAGGTTTTGCAAGTAAACCATTATCTCTAAGTTTTAAACAAATATTCCATGCAGTATCACTTTCATCATGATCATCTATAACAATTGCATTAAGAAGACCTTTTCCTCTAATTAATTTAACAATATTACTCTGGGAAATATATTCATTTAATCTTTTCCTAAAGTAATTTCCCATTTCAAATGAATTTTGACATAATTTTTCTTCTTTAACTACATTTAATGCGGCAATTGCAACTTTACATCCCAAAGGGTTTCCACCATATGTAGAACCGTGTTCACCAGGTTTAATAGTTAACATAATTTCATTGGATGATAATACAGCTGATACGGGAAAAACACCTCCGGAAAGAGCCTTGCCTAATATCAATATATCTGGCTTAAAACCGTGATGGTCGCAGCAAATCATTTTACCTGTTCTAGCTATTCCAGTTTGGACCTCATCTGCAATAAACAAAACATTATTTTTTTTACAAAGATTAAATGCATCTAAAAGATAGTTATCATCTGGAACAACAACTCCCGCTTCACCTTGAATTGGCTCTACCATAAAAGCAGCAACGTTAGGATCATTTAATGAGTTTTCTAAAGCAGGTAAATCATTATAAGGTATTATCTCATAACCAGGCATAAAAGGACCAAAATTTTTAGTACTTAAAGGATCATTTGATGATGAAATAGCTGCTAAAGTTCTACCCCAAAAATTACCTGTAACAAAAATAATTTTAGCACTATTTTCTGGAACACCTTTTTTTTCATAAGCCCATTTTCTAGCTAATTTTACTGCAGTTTCCCCACCTTCAACTCCTGTGTTCATTGGAAGTACTCTATCATAATCAAAATAATTAGTAATAAATTTTTCATATTCACCCAACACATTATTATGAAAGGCTCTAGATGTTAATGTCAATTTTGAAGATTGATTAATTAAAGCATCATTAATTTTTGGATGACAATGACCTTGATTAACAGCTGAATAAGCTGATAAAAAGTCAAAATATTTTTTATTATTTACATCCCAAACATATACTCCTTCTCCTTTTTCCAAAACAACTGGTAGAGGATGATAATTATGAGCTCCATGACTATTTTCAAGATCAATAAAATAACTGGAATTATCATTTGTCATAAAAACTAAATTATATTAACATTTATTATAATATTGCAAACCTAAACAATAATAGATATAAATTATTGTATTAATTTTAAATAATAAATTTAAAAATATTTTGATATATATATCAAGTAAAAACAATCCGGTTTATAAAAACATTTCTAAACTTCAGTTTAAAAGCAATAAAAGAAAAGTTAGTAATTCATTTATTGTTGAAAGTCGACAAGATATTAGTCTATGTAAAGATTTTGGTTTTGAATTTATTGAAATAATTGTTTGTTCTGAACTAATTTCAGAGCAAAACATGAATTACATCAATAATAATTTTGGAAACATTATCATTCACGATTTCTCACAAAATCTTTACCAGGAATTAATTTATAAAAAAAAAGGAGACGGCTTGTTAGCTTTAGTTAAATCTAAAGACAATTCATTAAAAAATTTTAAACTATCTAAAAAACCATTTTTTTTAATAGCAGAATCACCTGAGAAACCAGGTAATATCGGAGCTCTTTTGAGAACCGCTGATGCAGCTGGATTGGATGGATTAATAATTGCTGACCCAAAAACAGAGCTATACAATCCAAATACAATTAGATCAAGTTTAGGTAGTATTTTTACAATGCAAATAGCTACTGGTTCAACGGAAGAAATTATTAACTATTTAAAAAACAATAATATAAAAATATATTCAACTTTTATAAAAGGAAGTCGCAACTATTTAAATGTTGATTACAATAAGTCGTGCGCTATTGTAGTTGGAACTGAATCATCATCTTTATCTAAATCTTGGTTTTCAAAATCAGATGAATTGATTAGTATCCCTATGAAAGGCAAAATGGATTCTTTAAATTTATCTGTAAGTGCTGCAATAGTTATATTTGAAGGATTAAAACAAAGAAATGATCATTAACCCAGAAACATTATTTAACGTTCTTATTACAATTATAGTACTTAATTTTTTAAAGGATTCTATTTTAGATTATTTAAATTCGACATATTTTAATAACGAAATACCTGAAATAATAGGTGATATTTATGATAATGAAAAGTATTTAAAATCACAGGAATATAAAAAAACCCAATATAAATTCAATAGAATTTCAAGTATATATAGCTTACTTATTTTACTACTATTCTTTTATTTTGATGGATTTTTAATTGTAGATAATTACTGTAGATCACTTTTCGATTCTGAAATTGTAATAAGTTTAAGTTTTTTTGGAATTATTTATTTTGGAAATGATATTCTTAGTATTCCCTTTTCACTTTATTATACTTTTATTATTGAGGAAAGATTTGGCTTCAATAAAACTTCTTTTAAAACATTTATAACTGACAAACTAAAATCTTGGTTATTGACAATTTTATTTGGAGGCGGAATACTATGCTTTATAATTCTTCAATTTGAATCTGTTGGACAAAATTTCTGGATAGTAGCTTGGGTATTTATGTCCATTCTAACTGTTCTTATACAGGGTCTGTATGCTCAAGTAATTGTTCCTCTTTTTAATAAACAAACAAAGCTTGAAGATGGAGAGTTAAAAAGTGAAATAGAAAAGTACTCAACAAATGTTGGTTTTAACTTAAGCAATATTTTTGTAATTGACGGCTCCAAAAGATCAACTAAGGCTAATGCCTATTTTTCTGGATTTGGAAAACAAAAAAGAGTCACTTTATATGATACATTGATAAATAAATTAAATAAAGAACAAATAGTGGCGGTTATAGCTCACGAAATTGGTCATTATAAAAAAAATCATATTATTTTTAATTTATTATTCTCAATAATTCAAACAGGAATAATGCTTTACATTCTTTCATTATTAATTTATATGCCGATTTTTTCTGAAGCACTTAATATTGAAAATCATAGTTTCCATATAGCACTAGTTACATTTTCAATACTTTACACACCCATTTCTGAAATATCATCTTTAATATTTAATTTATTTTCTAGAAAATTTGAATATGAAGCTGATGAATATGCCGATAAATCTTTTGATGGAAAATATTTAATTCAAGCTCTAAAAGTATTAACTAAAGATAGTTTAAGCAATTTAACACCACATCCAAAATATGTGTGGTGGCATTACTCTCACCCTACCCTGTTAGAAAGAATAAATCAATTACGATAGTTATTTTTTTTTTAGTTAAATTTATTAATGATGGTAGTCGATTCAATAAAAGAGAATAATCAAATAGCTAAAGAATACAAAGAACTTCTTAAAATTAGTTATCAATCATTATCTAAAGATGATAGAAAACTTATTAGGTTAGCTTTTAATACATCTGTTGATGCTCATAAAAATCAAAGAAGAAAATCTGGTGAACCTTATGTATTTCATCCTATTTCTGTTGCTAAAATAGTTGCCTCAAAAATTGGATTAGACGCAACTTGTATAGCTGCAGCTTTACTACACGATGTGATTGAGGATACTGATTATGATGCAAAAAAAATAACTAAGATTTTTGGTAAAACAATTTGCAAAATTGTTGTTGGTTTAACTAAAATATCAAAATTATCCAAAGAGGAAAATGTTTCTTTACAAGCTGAAAATTTCAGAAAAATGCTACTTACGTTAAATGATGATGTAAGAGTTATATTAATTAAAATTGCTGACAGATTGCATAATATGCAGACCTTAGATTCAATGCCACCTGGAAAACAAATTAAAATTGCTTCTGAGACCCTGTATATTTATGCACCTATAGCTCATAGAATTGGTCTTTATGATGTAAAGTCAGAATTAGAAGATTTAGGTTTGAAATATACAGAACCTGAAATATTCACAGAATTAAAAAATAAAATTGAAGAAACTAAAATTGACCAAGACAAATACATAAAAAATTTTTCAAGAAGAATTTCAGATAAATTAAGACCTGAAAATTTAAAATTTAAAATAAACGGAAGACCAAAATCGATATACTCGATAAGAAATAAAATTATTAATAAAAATATTACGTTTGAAGAAATTTATGACAAGTTCGCAATTAGAATTATCTATAAATCCGATAGGGAAAATGAAAAATTTATTGCCTGGAAAATATATTCAATTATAACCGATCATTATACTCCTAATCCTTTAAGATTAAGAGACTGGATTACATCTCCAAGATCAAATGGATACGAGGCGTTACATATTACAGTTGTAGGGCCAGGATCAAAATGGGTTGAAGTACAAATAAGATCAGAAAGAATGCACGAAATAGCTGAAAAAGGATTTGCAGCTCATTATATGTACAAAGGAGTAAATAAATCTGAAACTGGATTAGAAGAATGGCTGAATAGATTACAAGAGGTATTAGAAAATACTGATACTAATGCAATAGATTTTGTTGAGGATTTTAAGCTGAATTTATATTCAACCGAAATATTTGTTTTCACACCAGCTGGAGAACTAAAATCTTTATCTAAAGGATCAACTGCATTAGATTTTGCTTTTAGCGTTCATACAGGTTTAGGATTAAAAACTAGAGGTGTAAAAGTTAATGGAAAAATGGTCCCGCTAAGTCATGTTCTCAATAGTGGAGATCAAATTGAAATAATTAAATCAGAAAACACAAAACCATCTTCAAATTGGCTTGATTATGTAAAAACATCTAGAGCAAAATCTAAAATTAGAACAGCATTAAAAGAAGAAAAAAAGTTATTAGCTGAAGATGGTAAGGAAATATTGAGAAGAAAACTGAAACAATTAAAAATAAAATTTGACGAAAGATCAATTAACGATTTAGGTAACTTCTTAAAATTAAAAACTAGTTTAGATTTATTTTACAGAGTAGGAATTGGAAAAGTAGACAATAATGAACTCAAAAAATTTGCTAATTACAACAACGGATTAATTAATTTTTTTAGAAAAAAAATATCAAGAAAACCAAGCCAATTTAATCAAACTGATAAAGAAATTGCCAATAACTTTGATCTAATTGTTTTTGGAAATGAGGAAGACAAACTTGAATATACTTTAGCAAAATGCTGTAATGCAATTCCAGGTGACGATATTTTTGGATTTGTAACTATTAATGAGGGAATAAAAATTCACAAACAAACATGTTCAAATGCTCTTGGTCTTCAATCTAAATTTGCATACAGAATTTTAAAATCCAAATGGATTGATTCATCATTATTAGAATACAGCTCAACAATTAAAATTTCGGGAATTGATAATCTAGGAATTGTAAATGAAATAACTAAGCTAATATCAAACACATTGAACATAAATATCAAAAAAATGAGTTTTGATACGGTAGATAATATTTTTAGAGGCAAAATCACTTTAAAAGTTAGGACAAAAAATATTTTAAATGATTTAATGAAAAGATTAAAAAAAATAAATGGTATTGAAAAGGTCATAAGAGAATAGTGAATTATCAATTTTTAACCTAATTTTACTTTATGAATAAAGAAAAGAATCAGAAAATAGTAAAAGAAGTTTTTACTAAATTTCTAGACAATAAAAGTCATAGAAAAACACCTGAACGTTTCGCAATTCTTAATGAAATCTACAACTCCTCAGAACATTTTGACATAGAATCTTTATATGTCATGATGAAAAATAAAAATTATAGAGTAAGTAGAGCAACATTATATAATACCATAGAACTCCTTTTGGAATGCAAACTTGTAAGAAAACATCAATTCAGTTCAAATCAAGCTCAATATGAAAAATCTTATTTTGATCATCAGCATGACCATATAATTTTAACTGATACAGGTGAAGTTATTGAGTTTTGTGATCCTAGAATACAAAGTATTAAAAAAAATATAGAAGAAATTTTTGGAGTTGAAATTAACAATCACTCCTTATATTTTTATGGAAAAAAAATAAAAAATAAAATATGAAAGTTGATTTACTACTTGGTTTACAGTGGGGAGATGAAGGTAAAGGTAAAATAGTTGATGTATTGACAAAAAACTATGATATTATTGCAAGGTTTCAGGGAGGACCTAATGCAGGACACACTCTGGAGTTTGACGGAATAAAACATGTGTTACACACTATACCTTCAGGAATATTTCATCAAGAATCAATGAATTTAATTGGAAATGGTGTTGTGATTGATCCTGTCATTTTTGAAAAAGAAATTGAAAAATTAAAGCCTTTTAATATTAATTTTTCAAAAAGTTTGTGCATTTCAAGAAAAGCACATTTAATTTTACCTACACACAGACTTCTTGACGCTGCATCCGAACTTTCAAAAGGAAAATCTAAAATTGGATCAACACTCAAAGGAATTGGACCTACTTACATGGACAAAACTGGAAGAAATGGAATTAGAATTGGTGATATTGAACTTCCCGAATTCCTTAATAAATATAGGAAATTAGCTAATAAACATGAATCAATGATTAAAAGTTATAATGTTAATTTACAATATAATTTAGCTGAGCTTGAGGAAGATTTTTTTAATGCAATCGAAAATATAAAATCAATTCCGTTTATCGATAGTGAAAACTATATTTTTAATGAATTAGACAATAATAAAAATATACTAGCTGAGGGTGCACAAGGTTCGCTACTTGACATTGATTTTGGAACTTATCCATTTGTAACTTCCTCGAACACAACTGCTGCTGGAGCATGTACAGGATTAGGAGTTCCTCCAAATAAAATTAAAGATGTATTTGGTATTTTTAAAGCCTATACCACCAGAGTTGGAAGTGGTCCATTTCCAACTGAACTTTTTGATGATAACGCCAAAAGAATGAGTAAAGTTGGTAATGAATTTGGTGCAACAACAGGAAGACCTAGACGATGTGGATGGTTAGATTTAGTAGCTTTGAAGTATGCGGTTAAAGTAAATGGAGTGACTAAATTAATGATGATGAAAGGTGATGTACTATCCGGATTTAAAAACATTAAAATTTGCACTTCCTACAATTATAACGGAAAGAAAATCGATCATTTTCCATTTTCTGTTGACTCAAAAAAAATAAAACCTATTTATACAGAATTTAAAGGTTGGGATGAAGATATTAGTAAAATAAAAAAGGAGAATTCATTTCCAAAAACATTTATGGATTATGTTTCCTACATAGAAAATGAATTGCAGGTTCCAATCGCAATTATTTCAGTTGGACCTGACAGAACTCAAACAATAATTCGTTAAAAAAATTTGAAACTTAAATTATCAATAATTTTAATATTACTATTTAATGTTCTTTTATCTCAAGACAAAAAGATTATTCAAATAATAGAGGCTGGCTCATTTGATAAAAATGAATTAGATCTTCCGGGAGCAAATATTTTAAAAAAGAACGACAATGTAAGAGTTCATCTTTTACATGACGGAATGGATATTTGGTCTAATTATACTCTATTCTACAAGAAAAACAATTCATTTAAAGCAAGAGGAGATGTTGTAGTTAAACAAGGTGATAGTATTGAACTTTATAGTGAAAAATTGGAGTACGATGGAAATAGTAGAAAGATTATTGCAAAAAGTAATGTAATATTTAAAAACAATAATACTACATTAAAAACTCAGATATTATTTCATGACAGAGACTTAAAAGAAATATATTTTGAAAAAGGTGGAGTAATAAAAGATTCTTCAAATACAATAAAAAGCACTGAGGGAAAATATTATTTAGAAAACTCTAAATATGAATTTAATAAAAGAGTAAACGTTTATAACAACGACACTGATATCAAATCTTTTAAGCTGGACTATTATAGTGATACTGAAAAAGTTTTTTTTTATGGACCAACTGTAATAACAGGTCAAGATTATAGAATTTTTAGTGAAAAAGGTTTTTACAACACCAAAACTAAAAATGGATTTTTTAATACAAAAGCAAAAATAGAATATAGTAACAGAACTATAACAGGAGACAGTTTAATATTTGATGATTTAAAAAAATATGCATCGGGAAAAAATAATGTGACAATACTAGACACAATAAATAAAACTATTATAAAAGGTAATTTTGCAGAAATTTTCAAAGAACTTGACTCAGCTATGATAACAAGAAATTCGTATGCAATTAAACTTCTAGAAAAAGATTCTTTATTTATTAAAGCTGATACTCTATTTGCTATTGGACCAGATAAGAATAGGGTCATCAAAGGAAGGTATGACGTAAAATTTTTTAAAAATAATATGAGTGGCAAATCTGATAAATTTATAATGAATCAGAAAAATGGATTAATTAAACTCTTAAGAAACAAACTCTCTGAAAGAGAACAACAAATATTAACAAGTAAAGAAATTTCTAAAAAAAATCCTGTGATTTGGAACGGAGAAAGTCAAATGACAGGTGACGAAATACATATAATCAGAAATATAAAAACTAATAGACTTGATTCATTAAAAATTTTAAATAATGCATTTGTTATTGAAAAAGACAGTTTTGGAATTAACAATTATAATCAAATGAAAGGAATTGATCTATTTGGAAATTTCAAAGATAATGAATTAGAAAAAATAAGATTAAACAGAAATACTGAAATGATATATTATTTATATGACGAAGAAAGCAAAGAATTAATAGGAATTGATAAAGCAATATGTAGTTCAATTTTAATGACAATTAGTAATAATAAAATTGATGAAATAATTTTTTATACTAATCCAGAAGGAAAAGTATATCCAGAGATGGAACTTGAAATAAATGAAAAAATTTTAAATGGTTTTAATTGGAGAATCAATGAAAAGATTTTAAATAAAGAGAATCTAATTAATAACTAATTTGAAAGACAAGTTTTTTAAATACCAAGCACAAACAACTAATAACCCAATAAGTCTAGAAGTTTTAAGAGCTGAAGGATCATATATATATGATACAAATAATAAAAAGTATTTAGATTTTGTGGCAGGTGTTTCAGCATCCAATCTTGGTCATAAAAATAAAAAAATAAAAAAAGCAGTTTTAGATCAAATTGAAAAGTATTGGCATGTAATGGTTTATGGTGAGTTTGTTCAAGAACCTACAGTAAAATTATGCGAACTAATTTCAAATAACTTGCCAAATTCTTTATCGAGTACTTACTTAACAAACTCAGGCACGGAGGCTATGGAAGCTGCTATGAAATTAGCTAAAAGAGTAACAGGTAGAAGCGAGTTTATTGCTGCAAAAAACAGTTACCATGGAAATACACAAGGTGCAATGAGTATTATGGGCTTTGAAGGAAGGAAAAGAGCATACAGACCTCTTCTTCCGGATATTAATTTCATCGAGTTTAATAACGAAAATGATATTACTCTAATTAATAGTAAAACATCAGCAGTAATTCTTGAAACAATTCAAGGTGGAGCTGGGTTTATAACACCATCAAAAAACTATTTAAAAAAAATAAAAAATCAGTGTCAAAAAGTAGGTGCTCTTTTAATACTTGATGAAATACAACCAGGCATTGGAAGAACTGGAAAATTATTTGCTTTTGAACATTATGGAATTATACCTGATATTTTAGTTTATGGAAAAGGATTAGGTGGAGGATTTCCAATTGGGGCTTTATCCTCAAGTTTTAACAATATGAGTTTATTTAAAGAAAACCCAATACTAGGTCATATTACAACATTTGGAGGTCATCCCGTAATTTCTGCTGCTGCTTATGCTAATCTTAAAGAAACTTTAGCTTCTGGCATAATAGGTTTAGTTAATCAAAAGGAAAGTTTATTTAGAAAATATTTAAAACATGAACTAATTGACGAAGTAAGAGGAAAAGGATTAATGCTAGCAATAATCTTGAAGGAAAACAAAATAACTTCAAAGCTTGTTTCCAAAAGCTTAGAAAAGGGGTTAGTTCTATTTTATTTACTTTTTGAAACTAAAGCTGTCAGAATCACACCTCCCCTTACTATTAGTAACAATGAGATAAAAGAAGGTTGTAAAATTATTTTACAAACACTTGACGAAATAAAAAACTCTGTTCATTAATTTGTTAAAAAGAATTTTTTTTTTTTCTTAAACAAAATAAATCTGACAATATCTTTACATTTTAAATGAAAGATAATTTTCAAGATTTTTTTTCTGATTCAATTATTAAATTTGAATCAATGATAAAGAGTAATAAATTTTTATTTTTTGATACAGATGAATTTGAATCAATAATAATTTATTATCTCGAATCTGGCAACAGCTCAATGGCTAGTAAAGCTATAAAAATGGCAGTTGAACAGTATCCAAATAATACATCCATTTTACTTTTAAAAGTTGAAGCCTTGATATTTGAAGATAAAATTGAAGAAGCAGAAAAAATAATTGACTCTTTACTTGAACTCGACAAAAGTAATTCTGAAATAATAATTCAAAAATCCAGAATTCTTTCCAAAAGAAAAAAACACTCTGAATCTATAAATCTTCTCAAAAAAATCAATAAAGATTGTGAGTTTTATAGTGATTCCTTAATAATGAAAGGAAAAGAATATCTTTTTATGGATGATTTTAAAAATGCAAAAGAAAAGTTTATTGAACACATAAGAGATTTCGAGTTAGATTATGCGGTTTTAAATAATCTACTCTATTGTTTTGATACATTAGGAAATTCAGATGATACAATTAATTATTTAAATGATTTTTTAGAACAAAATCCTTATTGCGAAGTTGCGTGGCATCAACTCGGTAAACAATATTTTAAAAAAGAACTTTTTAAAGAAGCCTTGACTGCATTTGATTTTGCTATAATTTCTGATGATTCTTTTGTAGGAGCCTATTTAGAAATGGGTAAAGTTCTTGAAAAGCTTAATAAAATAAATCAAGCAATAGAACAATACGAAATTGTAACTAAAATTGACGATCCAAATCCTTTTGCATTGTATCGAATAGGTTGTTGTCACAACAAATTAGGCAACACCGAATTAGCAAGTTCTTTTTTTAATAAAACTGTTGTTGAAGATCCTATACATGAAAATGCTTGGATGTCATTGGCCACTATACATTATAAACAAAAAGATTATTTAGAAGCTAAGAATCACTTGATTAAAGCAATTGAAATTGATTCTGAAAACATAAAATACTGGGAATTATATTGCAAAATCAATCTAGACATAAATAATAATGAAGAAGTTGAAATTTCATTTAAAGAGATTTTATCTTTAGGTAGTTTAAGCCTTAGTACTTTAATATTTTTAACTAAAACATTAATTCAAATTCCATTTAACGAAACTCTATCTAGAGAATTTTTAGTTAAAATTGAAGCTCTTCCAAATTCATTGTTAAGTGAAAAAAAATATCTTAGTTATATAATTCTTCACAACTCAAATCAGATAAATAAAGCTAATATCAGTTTAAAAGAAGCTTATTTTCACAACCCTGCAATTTATGATTACTTCAAAGACATTTTTCCAACTATTCCACAACTTGATGTCTTAAAAAACATGAAAGTAAATTAAATTTTAAGTATTTTATATTAATTTTATTGTAATGAAAAATTCTATTTTTTCAAATTTTATTATATTAATTAAAGGAATGTGTATGGGAATTGCCGACATTGTTCCTGGTGTTTCTGGTGGAACAATTGCTATTATTACTGGAGTTTACGAAGAATTATTAAAAACTATAAATAAATTTGACTTTAAAATATTAAATGACTTAAAAAACAGAAGATTTAAATTAGTTTGGGAATCTTATAATTTAAATTTTATATTCTTTTTAGGTTTTGGAATTTTATCAAGTATTGTAATACTAAGTCATTTTATAATAAAATTGTTAAATGAATTTCCTATTGCGATTTGGTCATTATTTCTTGGATTAATTTCTTCGAGCATCATATTTTTATTCAAAACTACATCTAAATTAAATTTTAAAAACTCAAAATATTTCATTCCATTTCAGTTATATTTTTTAATTATTGGGATGTTTATTGCTGTTTACATTCAAACACTAAACTCTGGCAATGTTGAAGTTAACTCTTTGTACTTATTTTTTTGTGGAATGGTTAGTATAACGGCTATGCTTCTTCCAGGAGTTTCTGGAGCTTATATTTTAGTTTTATTGGGTGCTTATGAAACTATGTTGATTACACTAAGAGAAATTAGCAAATTTAACTCAGATTATTTTCTAAATTTTATTTCATTTGCTTTTGGAGCTTTATTGAGTGTTAAATTATTTTCTAAAATATTAACATGGTCATATAAAAATTATAAAGATAACACACTTTTTTGCCTAATTGGCTTTATGATTGGATCTCTCCCGACATTATGGCCTTGGAAGAAAAATAATGATTCCGAATTTTTTGTAGATAAATTATATATTCCTAAAAATTATTTTAATGATTCAGAATTTAATGAAGGTATATTATTTTTTACAATTGGAGTAATGTCAGTTCTACTTTTAGAATTCATTTCAAATAAAAATGAAAAAAAGAGATAATACGTTTTATATAGTTCTATTAATTAAAAGCATATTAATGGGTACTGTAAATAAGTTACCAGGTGTTTCTGGTGGGCTAGTTGCACTTTTAACTGGGTTTTATATAGAAATGATAAACTCTTTAAGGAAAATTAGTTTAAAAATAATCCCCTTAATATTTAAATTAAATTTTTCGAAAATAAATAAAAACTATAATGGATTATTTTTATTTATTATTCTAACTGGAATTGTGATTAGTTATTTCACAACTTCAAAATTATTAGATTTTTTATTTAATAATTATGAGCTTTTTGTTTGGTCAGCTTTTTTTGGAATGATATTAGCTTCAAATTTTATTTTAATTCAAAATTTAAAAACTTGGGATTTTAATTCATTTATTCCAATAATTTCAGGATTAATATTAGGTTTAATTATTAGCTTCACAGATCCAATCGAAGAAAACAAAAACTTAATGTTTATTTTATTTTGTGGCTTTATAAGTGTTAGCGGAATGATTATTCCTGGACTTTCTGGATCGTTTTTACTAATATTGTTGGGTAATTATAAACTATTATTAATTGACTCAGTAAATTCGCTTTATAATTCATTGCTAATTTTAATAGGAATTGAATCTAATATTTCACATAATCTTGAACTTTTAAAAATTGTTTTAGTATTTACTTTGGGATCTATTTTAGGATTAATTTTACTTTCAAATTTTCTAAGTTATTTAATAAGAAAACATGAGGAAACAGTAAATCAATTTATAATTGGTTTTGTATTTGGATCTTTAATAATATTATGGCCATGGAACCATGCTATTGAAGAATCATTAATAAATGATAATTTAGATATAACTTTTCCTAAATTGACTGAAATAACAAATATTATTTCTATAATATGGATTTGCATTGGATTAATAACAGTTTTAAGTATAAACAACTATGTTAAAAAAAAAAACTAAATACGGACTAATTGGTAAGAATATTAATTATTCGTTTTCAAAAAAATTTTTTAATGATAAGTTTATAAAAGAAAACATCAGTGATTGCTCATATGAAAATTATGATTTAAAATCTATAAAAGAATTTGGTTCCGTTTTAAAAGACAAATCAATAAAAGGGTTTAATGTTACAATACCATATAAAAAAGAAATAATAGATTTTATTGATGAAATTGATCCAATAGCAAAAAAAATTGGAGCAGTCAACACATTAAAAATTAATGATAGAAAAATAATTAAGGGATACAATACCGATTATTTAGGATTCATAAGTTCAATACAACACTTGATTTTTGATCAAAAAAATGCTTTAGTATTAGGAACTGGAGGAGCTTCAAAAGCAATAATATATGGTCTAAATTCTATGGGAATAAAATCAACTAATGTTTCAAGAAAAAAAACAAGAGGCACAGTTATATATGAGGATTTAAATGAGAAAATAATTAAAGAGAATAGAATCATAGTTAATTGTACCCCTATAGGAACTTTTCCAAAAATTGAAGAATCTCCTAAAATACCATTTGAATTTTTAACATCAAATCACTTATGTTACGATTTAATTTATAATCCTGAAAAAACAAAATTTTTAAAAGAAAGTGAAAAAATGGGAGCAACAATTGTAAACGGAAAAAAAATGTTAGAAAATCAAGCCAATGAAAGTTGGAAGATTTGGAATAGTTAAATAAAAAAAGTTAACTTAAGTAAAAAATTGAATCCCTTGAAACTAAGTCAAAAAAATTTAGATGATAATTTAAAAGAAAAAGAACTTTTAATTGAAAAATTAAAAGATTTGTTAGTTGTAGAGGGATCAATAAATGATAAATATCATGAGTTTAAAAAATTGCAAAATTCATGGTTCAAAATAGGAAATGTACCTAGATCACAAAATTTGATAATATGGAATAATTTTCAACACCATATTAAAAATTTCTATGATTATTTACATTTAAACAGAAAGTTCAAAGAGATAGATCTAGAGCACAATTTAAAAGAAAAAGAAAAAATAATTATCAGCGCAAAAAGATTGGTAAATAGTAATGATCAATATAAAGCGTTTAGAGATTTTGAAAGGCTTAAAAAAAGATGGAAATTTGAATTAGGACCAGTAAAAAAGGAACATAAAGAAACTTTAGAAAAGGAAATAAAAAATCTTGAGGATATCTTAAATAATAAAAGAAAGGAATTTGAATTAAATAAAGACACAATATTAAATGCTAATTTCAATACAAAAGAAAATTTAATAAAAGAAATTGAAAAGTTATATCAAACAGAATCTAAGTCAATAAAAGAATGGCAAGAAAAAATTAAAACTTTCGATTCTATTAAAAAAAACATAGAACTTACAGGTCCAATTCCCAGAAAATTAAAAAAATCTTTTTGGAATAATTATAAAAAAATAGTGAGAGAGTTTTATGCAACTAAAAACATTTTT
>Ga0209406_1000138_pt1 | contig 64989 bp, 59 predicted proteins | sample COGITO_mtgs_1204_FD_184808 | JGI IMG/M metagenome (GOLD analysis project Ga0209406, IMG submission 184808) | Pelagic marine microbial communities from North Sea - COGITO_mtgs_120426 (SPAdes) (version 2) | ecosystem: Environmental > Aquatic > Marine > Epipelagic ... | reverse complement strand
GCTGACCTTGGTGCGGGGTGGGGGTATTTATCATCCAAAATATTAACTCATGATTTGGTCAGTTCATTAGATTTAATTGAAGCCGATGCCACAGCCTTAGAATGTGCAAAATTAAACATTAACGACACTAGGGCTAATTTTCACTGGGATGATGCTACATCTTGGGCTGGCTCCTATGATTCAGTTATTATGAACCCACCATTCCATACAGCAAGATTAGGAAATCCAGATTTGGGGCGTGCTTTTATAACTAATGCCGCGCGTAACTTGCGCCCAAAAGGTGATCTCTGGATGGTTGCCAATCGTCACCTGCCATATGAACAGGTTTTAAATCAATGTTTTGAGAGTGTTGTGGAGATTCCAGGTGACAGTCGATTTAAGCTATTTCAATCATCTCGCCCCAAGCGCAAATAACCGCTATAATAAAAAAGATTCGGCAATTTAGGGATATTTTATGTCATTTTCTGTAGCTGGAAAAACCGCAATTGTGACTGGGGCTGCAAATGGAGTAGGGCTGGCAATTGCACGACATCTTGCTGATGCTGGTGCAAACGTAATGTTTGCAGATAAGGATGAAACACGCCTTCGCGATGAAGTAGGAGAGGTGACTGACGAAACAAGTAACATCCGCTTCTTTGCTGGTGATTTACGAGAAAAGCTAACAATTGCAAACTTATTATCGGCCACATTGGATGCCTTTGATCAAGTCAACATCCTGGTAAATGCGGCTAGGCAGGTAACAACTACCTCACCGCTTGATCCAGATGACGAAAGCATGACTGTAATGTTGGACCAAAATTTATTGTCAAGCCTTAAGCTTTCGCAGCTTGTAGCCAGGCGGATGATAAAGCAAGGCAAGGGATCTGAAAAACCCTGTCTTGGTACTATCGTAAATCTTTCCTCCATTGCGGCGCAGCGCACTCAATCAGAACTTATGGCATTTTCAGTTAGTTGTGCCGCTTTAGACCAGATGACCCGATCTCTCGCTGTAAGTCTTGCGCCTGAACGAGTGCGAGTAAATGCTGTGGCTTTTGGTTCGGTTATGTCTGCATCCTTACAAGATCATTTGAAACAACACCCTGATCAGCGTGAGGCAATTTTGGCAGCGACGCCTCAGGCTCGTATTGCTGGACCGACTGAAGTTGCTGAAGCGGTACAGTTTTTAGCTTCCGATAGTTCTGCGTTTGTCACTGGCGAAATATTAACAGTTGACGGCGGCCGAAGCCTTATCGATGCTGTAAGCACATCGCTACATTGACGCCAAATATGGTAGATAACTTTAGTAAGGAAAAATCTACTGCCAGTGCCTGGTTTAGTGACTTACGTGACAAAATTATCCAAAGGTTTGAAGCTTTAGAAAGTCTCCATAAAAGCGATATGCCTGCGGGATTATTCGAGATGAAGGAAACTAAACGTACTTCATCTGATGGCGCCGATGCAGGTGGCGGATTGATGAGTGTAATGCGTGGTGGCCGTGTGTTTGAAAAGGTAGGGATCAACGTATCTACTGTGTTTGGTACATTAAGTAAAAACGCTCAGGAAGCCATGGCGGCGCGTAAAGGTTTGCCTGGTATGCTCGAGGACCCACAATTTTGGGCCGCAGGCATTTCATTGGTGGCGCATATGCAAAATCCGCATTGTCCTGCCGTGCATTTGAATACAAGAATGTTTTGGACACCACACGCCTGGTGGTTTGGAGGTGGGTCAGATCTTAACCCGTGTCTAGAATACCCCGAAGATACAGAACGGTTTCATAAAGTTTTAGAAACCTATTGTGCTCCACATGGTGTTGATTTGTATCCCCGTTATAAGGCTTGGGCGGATGAATATTTCTACGTACCACACCGCAAGAGAGCACGCGGCGTTGGTGGTATTTTTTATGATGATCACTGTAGCGGTGACTGGCAGAAAGATTTTGCGCTTACTCAGGATGTTGGACGGGCTTTCTTGCCAGCCTATTTGCCGTTAGTTGAGGCGCGACTGGATCAAAGTTGGGATCAGGATGATCGAGAAAGACAGTTGATCCACAGAGGTCTTTATGCCGAATATAACCTTATTTATGACCGTGGAACTCGGTTTGGACTTGAGACTGGCCATGATCCAGATGCGGTACTTATGAGCCTACCACCCTTAGCTAAATGGATCTAAGAAATTAAGATTTACTTATAGTTGCGCACAGTTTCTATCATCAGCTGTACATTATCAGGGTTTGCATCTGGTGTGATACCATGGCCGAGGTTGAAAATATGAGGACCATTTGCCAGGGCTTTTAAGATTTTTTTGGTTTCATCAATTAAATTTTGTCCACCAGTCACCATATGACTTGCCGCTAGGTTTCCTTGTACACAGCCGTCTATCTGTATATTTTTTGCCGCCCAAGTTGAAGAGACTGAATTGTCGAATGCAATGCAATCGGCGCCGGTCTCTTTTGCAAACCCGATGTAATTCTTACCAGCTTCTCGCGGAAATGCGATGATTGGCGTGCCTGGGTGTCTGTGTTTTAGTTCTTTTATTATGCGTTGCGTTGGTTCTAGTGCATATTTTTGAAATTCGTCGTCACTTAATGACCCAGCCCAGCTATCAAATAGTTTGATTACCTCAGCGCCTGCCAAAATTTGTTGAGATAAGTATTCGATCGTAGTTTCAGTAATCAGCTCTATTAAGGCTTCAAATACTGAAATATTTTTTAACTTTAACATATGTGCTGGCGCTTGGTCTGGGGTCCCACGGCCTGCAATCATATAAGTTGCTACAGTCCATGGTGCACCGGCAAACCCAATTAAGGTGGTCTGCGTCGGGAGCGACTGCGCTAGATTTCTTATTGTCTGATAGATTGGAGCCAGGTGGACGTGGATGTCATCTTTTCCTTTTAATTTTAAAAGATCGTTGGCATCTTTAATAGTTGACAGTCTTGGACCCTCGCCATTTACAAACCAAAGATCGGCTCCGAGTGCCTGTGGTAAAAGCAATATATCTGCAAACAAAATTGAAGCATCGAAGCCATAGCGCTGGATAGGCTGTAAGGTAACTTCAGTGGCTAAGTCAGAATTGTAACAGAGTGACAAAAAGTCACCAGCTTTTGCACGAGTTGCACGATACTCAGGTAAGTATCTGCCAGCCTGACGCATCATCCAAATTGGGGGTGTTGTGAGCGTTTCGCCAGCAAGTGCACGCAGTATTGGTTTGACTTTTTCCATGATAGGTCGATTTCAATTGGATGGGTATATGTCAAGCTCACTTCTCTTGAAAGCTGCGTCTTGCCGCAGTAAACGGAGAGCATGACACACACGCCACTTACTTCGCTCAAGATTGGATCCCGCGGGTCTCCTCTTGCTCTGGCGCAAGCGGTTGAGGTACGTGCAAGGCTCATGAATTTCTGGAATTTGCCTGAAAGGGCATTTGAAATTGTAGTGATCCAGACCGCGGGTGATAGAATTCAAGACCGACCGCTGAGGCTAGTTGGGGGTAAAGGGCTTTTTGTTCGAGAAATTGAGGATAGGCTTCTGGATGGAAGCATTGATATAGCCGTGCACTCCATGAAAGACATGCCAACAGTTCAGCCGGATGGCTTGTTACTTGATACTTATCTTTCGCGTGAGGATGTCCGTGATGCTTTTATCTCGAATACCGCTAAGACAATTACAGATTTGCCAACGGGTTGTAGGGTAGGTACATCAAGCCTGCGCCGTCGAGCACAGTTGTTATATATCCGGCCAGATCTTGAAGTGGTCGAATTTCGAGGCAACGTGCAGACGCGCCTGAAAAAACTTGCAGACGGAGTTGCTGACTGTACTTTCTTGGCCGTGGCAGGCCTCAATCGCTTAGGCATGTCAAATATCGCAACAACGGTAATTGAACCCAGCTTGATGTTACCCGCGGTAGCACAGGGAGCTATCGGTATTGAGCGTCGTGCAAGTGATAAGGTTGCTGCCAAGTTTTTGGAGCCAATTCACCATATTGAAACAGGCCAAAGACTTGTTGCTGAACGAGCTTTTCTCAAAGAACTGGACGGGTCCTGCGATACGCCAATCGCAGGTTTGGCCGTTTTAAATGGTACTGAATTGTTTCTGCTAGGTGAGGTTCTCAGGCCAGATGGCACTGAAAAGTTAGCTGGAGAACGCCGTGGGTCTATTACAGAGGCCACTGAGATGGGTCAGGATTTAGCGAGAGACTTGCATTCGCAAGCAGGCCTAGAGTTTTTTACCTGGCTCTAGTCTGGGTAGACTTTACCTGGGTTCATTAAATTTTTTGGATCAAACGCTGTTTTAATGGCGGACATCATCTCTAATGCGATTGGGTCTTTTCTTCGTGCCATTGAACTTTTCTTTGAAAGGCCAATCCCATGTTCTGCCGAAAAGCTTCCATTTAGTGCCAATACTACATCTTCGATAGCCTCTGTTATGGGTTCTTTTAAGATGCCACTGGTGTCGGTAGGGTAGAAAGTATAGTGTAAATTGCCATCGCCCAAGTGTGAGATGTAAAGTTCCTCACCATTAGGATCAACTTCTTTTACCCGAGCAGATACCTGCTTCAGAAATGTTGGGACATTATCCAGGGGAACAGCAATGTCGGTCTCGATAGAGCCAGCAATTCCCAGCGTTATTTCAGCCGCAGATTCACGACGCTCCCACATGGCACGTCTTTGACTTTCGTTTTGCGCAATTACGGCATCCTGAGCGCTGCCGTCTTCGATCATATCCATCAGGGCAGTCTCTATTATTGAGCGTAATGTTGGCGTGCCGTCGTCATCTTGTTCAAGGTCGGACGCACGGGTGGTGGCCACTTCAAGCAGGATATTAACGTCATGGGGTTCAGAAAATGGTTCTGAGGAACCCTCCTTTTTTTCTAGGTGTCGCTCAATGTAGCGACGTGGCATGAATTCAAACGCTTCTACACTCCCACCGGTTTCATTTTGCAGCCGGTTTAGCAGCGAGAGTGACTCTGTTAGATCTTTCAAGCCAACCATTGCCGTCACATAAGCCAATGGCTTGGGATGCAAACGTAAAACTGTTGCGGTTATAATGCCTAATGTTCCTTCAGCTCCGATAAAAATATTTTTTAAATTGAGTCCTGTGTTGTCCTTTCGTAATTCTGACATTAGGTTCATGACCCGCCCATCAGCCAGCACAACCTCTATTCCAAGGCAAAGATCACGTGTATTTCCATAGCGTAAGACATTGGATCCCCCTGCGTTGGTAGATAGATTTCCACCAATCATAGCAGAACCACGTGCACCAAAAAGTAACGGAAAAACTAGCTCATGTTCATCTACTGCCTGGTGAATTTTTTCAAGGATGGCACCACTTTCCACGATTGCGACTTTGGCGTTAGCTTTGATCTCTCGAATTGCATTCATCCGATCTAAACTAATCATTATCGAGTCTTGCGCTTTAGTGCCTCCAGCTAAGCCTGTATTGCCTCCCACGGGCACCATTGCGACGCCACTACCCGAGCAAGCACGCGCAATGGCCTGTACTTGTGTTGTGTTAGCTGGACGAACAACTGCTAAGGGCTGCCAATGGTAGGAGTTTGTCCAGTCGCGGGTCCAAGGTTCAGCATCTTTCCCAGTTTTGACGTATTGTTCACCCAAACTGGTGCGTAGTTGATCTAAGAGTTTCATAAATAAATTTAATCTTTACTCATGCGATAGTGCAACCCAGTTTATTACTTGACGAGTTACGCAGCATTCCCTATCCGGATGGCGCAGTGGCGGTATAGCTCAGTTGGTTAGAGCAGCGGAATCATAATCCGCGTGTCCGGGGTTCAAATCCCTGTACCGCCACCAAAATATAAATTTTTTATTTCAGTATTTTCAAGCTTAGGGGCGTGTATGCAAGGTAAAGCAGATTAACGTAATCTGTTTGCCAATTTTGTTCTAATGCGGTAATTGGGAAAGTCATTTATCATAATCTATTCTATTAAAACATAATAGCTGGGTTCGATATTAGGCTCTATCTAAGTAATATTCTTTAGGCATCTGAAACAGCTAGAGAAGGGTGGTTGTTCGAGGCGGCTACCTAGAATTTTTGAAGGTAGTGGCACGGCTTGTGCCCTGTAATTTTACATAGAAAGCGGGGGCAGAGTATTTACAAACTGCGTTGATTTACACCAAGCAGATTTTCTTCATGGGCAAAAATGTTCCAAAACCTTGACGGTGAAGGTTTCGTTTTTCTAACTCATCAATTTTGGCTGAACTGTATCAGAAACCATTTGGTAGCCATAATGCGGTCTCGGTGGTGATGCAGCCGCTCAAGTTTGAAAAAGTATCGGGAAGAAAAGTTCTTGGTGAAAAAATTAATTAAAAAAAGGCGCTATTCCTATTTTCGTAAACGCTGCTAAATTTTCTTAAAAAAACAAATTATGATGATTTTTCTTCCCCTAAGAAAATATGAGCCTTATTATTCGATCATTGTGCAAATACTTTTTATTTGAAAAACCAATTCCTTAGATGTATGCTCAAACTTGAACAGTAATGAATATTTTGGACAAACACATGCAGTATTTGGATGCTGAGCGTCGCATTATAGCGAGGCTTGGTGCGGTAGCCGTGGTGTTGGTTTATTTTGGCTAGCCGTCGCGAAGATCATCAAGAAGATGTACGTTTGCGTGTGATGCGCTTAATTGATGAGAATTCTAGAATGTCTTCCCGTCAGATTGCTGATAAAGTTGGGATCGCTAACGGGTCTGCCTATTACGTTTTGACTGCTTTGGTTAAAAAGGGTTTTGTAAAGCTTGAAAACTTCAAAAACAATGAGCGCAAGGGGCAGTATGCCTATTTGCTAACGCCAAAAGGAATTCGCGAAAAGTCTCTGCTAACCCATCGGTTTATATACCGTAAGCGGCAGGAATTCGATGCTTTACGTGCTGAAATTGAGTCTCTTGAACAAGAGGCGGGCTTAGCTAAAGATCTGAGTTCTTCTGATAGTAGCATTAAGTGACACAAAAAACACTAACATGTTTCAAGGCCTTTGACATCCACGGCGAAATCAACGTGAATATTGATGAAGACGTTGCCTATCGCCATAGGTAGCGCCGTCGCGCAACATTTTGAAGCTGGGTCCGTAGTTGTTGGCTTTGATGCCCGCGAAACCAGCCCATCATGTGACTGGATGAAACTGAAGCCTGGACGGCAACTAAAACACATGGAGCCATCTTGGACCGCTCACAGGATGCACGTTTGGCCGATGTGAACTGCGCATTGAGCTTTGTGGACGAGACCGCACTGCACGTTTTGAAAATCGGTGTGAATTCTGGAAATGGGGCTACGGGTCATTCCTTTGATGCGATAGCCAAGATGCTCGCAGAGCTAAACGCCCCTCTCGAATTTATTCGCGTGAATCACACACCAGATTATTGGTTTCCGCACGGCGTTCCTAACCTCTTGCTGCCGCAAAACCGCGTGGCGACGGCAGAGGTCGTGAGAGAAGTTAGAGCTAATTTTGGGCTTGCCTTTGACGGTGACTTTGATCGCTGTTTCGCCTATGATGAATTTGTGACGTTTGCGCCTGGCGAATATATTGTGGGGCTTTTGTCCTCTATCTTTTTGGACAACGAGGCGGGCGCCAAAGTTGTGCATGATCCTCGCGTAATTTGGAACACGCAAGGCATTGTGGAGACCAAGGGTGGCGTAGCGGTGCAATCCCATACAGGGTAGGCTTTCATCTAGCAGACCGTGCGTTCATCTGAAGCCACTTACGGCGGTGCGATGTCTTCGGACCATTATCTCCGATACTTCTCCTACTGCGACAGCGGCATGATCCCGTGGCTATTGGTGGTGGAATTAGTTTCAAAATCTGACCGCTCTCTGGGCGAATGGGTTCATGAAAGCTTTGAAAATTTCCCAAGTTTGGGCGAGATAAAATTCCTCTTTGAGAATTTGGGGTCGCCATCAACAGTGTTTTGTCAGCTGACCGCGGCGATTCGGTGTCGCTTGACGAGACAAACACCATAAGCTAGCGTAGGTTCGCTCGCGACTTAACGTGCGCCGCTCAAATACCGAGCCGCTGGTAGGCCTTAATGTCAAGAGCCTGGGAGGCGTCGAAGGGGTAAAACTTAAGGTTGAACTTATTACATAATTGCTAGGTGGGACAGGGGCTTAAGTCCACTGATAATGGGGTGTTATAAGTGGTTGGGCGTTGCTTTTTGCCTTAGACAATAAAATTTAGCAGTGTATGCAATTATACAAACTATCGTTACTGTTTTTCGGTGAGTGCGATTGGTTTATGCTGGCAAATATACCAAAATTTTCCTATAGATAGAACTTAACAAATTAATGGTAAGCTAGAGCAATGAATATACTGAGGATCCTGAATAGAAGTTATGATTTATTTGATCGTGACGTAGTAAGCAATCAGACGGAGCTGGAAGCAGAGATACAAAGCAGTTCTTTTCTGATACTAGGTGGCGGGGGATCCATAGGGCGCGAGCTAAGTAAGCAGATATTCCAGAGAAACCCAAAACGGCTCTTTGTAGTTGACTTGAGCGAAAACTCTTTAGTTGAATTAGTGCGAGATATTCGAAGTTCAATTGGTTACATTGATGGTGACTTCAAGACTTTCGCACTGGATATCGGAAGCTTAGAATTCGAAGCCTTAGTGATTGAGAATGGCAGTTTTGACTATATAATGAATCTAACAGCATTGAAACATGTTAGAAGTGAAAAAGATAAATACACTCTCATGCGAATGCTGCAGAACAATATTGCATTCACTCAAAAGACAATTGATCTCGCTTTAAAAGTGGGCGCAAAGAAATATTTTAGTGTTTCGACAGACAAAGCTGCGAACCCGGTCAATTTGATGGGTGGATCAAAAAGAGTCATGGAAAATTTGCTAACGTATCGGGGTCAAGATATCAAAATCTCATCGGCGCGCTTTGCTAATGTAGCTTTTTCTGATGGCTCGTTACTGCAAGGCTTCAAAAATAGAGTGGAAAAAAAGCAACCAATCGTAGCTCCAAATGATGTGCAAAGGTATTTTATCACCCCTGAAGAGTCAGGCAAGCTATGTATGCTATCAACAGTATTTGGGAAACAAAATGAAGTGTACTTCCCAAAAATATCCAAACAATTTGGACTCACAAAATTTAATGATATTGCCGTAAGGTTTCTGGCAGAGTTAGGCTTAAAACCATTACTTTGTAGCAGTGAAGATGAAGCCAGAAATATTATGAAGAGTTGCGATATTTCAAAATACTGGCCATGCTATTTTACGATTTCGAACACTACAGGCGAAAAACCATATGAAGAGTTTCATACACACAGCGAGGTGCCAAACTACAAGATTTATTCAGGGATAGGGGTGTTGAATTTGAAACAGTCGAACGAATCTTCCAATGCCTTAAGTTTTTTGGAGGATCTTGAAGAGCTAAGGTCGCGCACTCATTGGTCAAAAAATGACTTAATAAACTTAATCACAGCGTATGTTCCAGAGCTAGATTACAATGATCTTGATAAAAACCTGGACCAAAGGATGTAGTGTTCCAAATGGAAAATTCAAAAATAACTGCTTTTATTCGTGAAGTTTTTTCAACAGATAAACCAATTTCGTTACATGAACCGACTTTTGGAAAGACTGATGTAAGTGCTGTCGAAGCAGCAGTAAAGTCAACTTTCGTATCTTCAGTTGGCCCTGAAGTTGATCGCTTTGGTTCACTCGTTAAAGAATTTACAGGCTCTCAAGGGGCAATACCCGTTACTAATGGTACTAGTGCACTACACGTCGCGCTAACTGCTGCTGGCATTGGCTCTGGCGATCTTGTTATAACGCAAGCCTTAAGCTTTGTTGCTACGGGTAATGCCATTTTGTACACTGGGGCGGAGCCTATTTTTTGCGATGTCAATATTCAAACTATGAGTCTCTGTCCTGTCAAACTGAGATTTTTTCTTGAAAAAAATGCGAAACTCATTGATGGAAGCTGCCATCTTAAGGCATGTAATCGTACGATAAAAGCCATATTACCCATGCACACGTTTGGTCACCCTGCACTAATCGATGATCTTGGGTCAGTCTGTGTTGATTGGAATTTAATACTGATCGAGGATGCAGCAGAGAGTTTAGGCAGCTATTATAAAACGGCGCATACAGGAACGTTTGGGAGGATGTCAGCAATAAGTTTCAATGGTAATAAAGTGATTACAACTGGTGGTGGTGGGTGTGTTTTAACAATGTGCAAAGATGATCATGACACCGTTAAACACCTAACATCAACGGCAAAAGTCAATTCAAAATATGAATTTGAGCACGATATGTTGGGCTACAATTACAGAATGCCCAATATCAATGCAGCATTAGGGTGTGCTCAAATTGTAAAACTTCCCAGTCTTATCTCACAAAAACGTGCGCTAGCGAAGCTTTATGAAAATTTCTTTAAAGGATCTTATGTCAAGTTTGTTGCCGAGCCACCCAATTGCCGGTCTAATTATTGGTTGAATACGATACTAATGCCATCGAAACTGAAAAAAGATCAACTGATCCAATACGCGAATAGCAAGGGCGTCAACGTTAGGCCCGCTTGGGTACCATTGAATCGACTAAAGTATTTTAATGGCTTTTTGTCTGAAGAATTAGATTGTACTAATTATTTATACGATCGAATAGTGAATTTACCTTCATCGCCCAAGGAAGAATACTTTGCGTAAAATTGCTGTATTTACTGGGACGCGCGCTGAGTATGGTCTTTTATACTGGATTTTAAAGCACTTGCGTGCAGATGAATCTTGTCATCTACACCTGCTCGTTGGTGGTATGCATTTAAGTAACGAATTTGGTAATACCATTCGACAGATAGAGGCAGATGGTTTTAATGTACATGAGTGCTTTAATTATTTAGTTGCTTCAGATCAACCAGAAGCCATTTCAAACAGTATTGCTTTAGCAACAATTTCAGCTGGAAGCTATTTGAGCCGCGAAAAGCCGGATTTGCTGGTTCTCTTAGGAGATCGTTATGAAGCTTTGGCCGTTGCTCAGGCTGCGATGGTTGCTCGGGTACCGATTGCGCATTTGCATGGAGGTGAGTCGACCGAGGGTGTAATAGATGAAGCCATAAGGCACGCAATAACGAAAATGTCTCATTTACATTTTACATCAACTGCAGAATATCGGGAGCGTGTAACTCAGTTGGGTGAACAGCCGGAACGTGTGTTTAATTTTGGTGCACCTGGAATTGATAATATTTTTGGTTTAGAATTACTCGACGAAGTCCAAACTCGCAATGAATTGGGAATTTTTGACCAACGTCCGTACATTGTATTTACCTATCATCCATTAACGCTTCGAGATGACGATCAATCTGAAACTTTTGCCCAACTGCTAAGTTTTTTAGTAGAGGGAACGAATTACCACATTGTTATGACTTACCCAAATTCTGATACGCATGGTCGTAAATTAATCGAAAAGCTTGAGCTCATAAATTCGCAATATCCAGGCAAAATACATTCTCACAAATCATTGGGTTCAAAAAAATATTTAAGTGCGATTAAATGGTGCAAAGCAGTTGTCGGTAACTCATCTAGTGGAATTATCGAAGCGCCTTCATTTAAAGTTCCAACACTGGATGTTGGCGACAGGCAAAAGGGTAGGATAAAATCTGCTTCGACACTTAGTTGTTCTGATAATTTGAGTGAATTCAGAGAAGCATTTAAGACTGTTACTTCTAGTACATTTGTTGAAATGTGTAAGAAAGTTGAAAACCCATATGGCACAAGTGGAGCCAGTGAGAAAATTGCAAGTCTTTTAGCAAATTACGATTTAACTGATATTTTGAATAAAAAATTCTATCGTCGTGGAGTTTAAGTTGCAAATTGAGTTTATAGGTTGCGTTAAATCAAGTTTTTTTTTGCTTGAAAAACTAACTGAATTGTTTGTAGCACAGTTAACAACAAATATTTCAGTGCTCATTTCTGAGTTGCAGCCAAAAAGTTTATATGTGCCTTACAGAAATGACGTGTACAGTGATGGCAAGGTCGTATTAGGTTGTGCAGTTTTAACTTCAAAAACATTTTGGCAGCCTTCAATTAAACAAATCTCAGCATACGAAACTCTTTTAGAGACAGAGTATGGCTTAACGCTCGAGGATGGCGGGTTCCGTCTTAATTACTTTGGGGATATTTCTGAATTTCTTGAGAAAAAAATTGATATAATAAAGTCTTTCCCATCAGAAATTGGAAATCAGACCTTTCCACCAAATATAGAGAATATAAGGGAATTGGCAACATTGCGAGGTGAGCAATGTAAGTCAATTTATGTCGAGAGTTTTATGCTGATTAAGGGAATGGGATAATGGTTTACATCATAGCAGAAGCCGGCGTTAATCACGATGGGAGCATTGAACAGGCATACAAAATGGTAGAAGTGGCCTCGGATATTGGTGCGAATGCAATAAAGTTTCAAACATTTAAAACGGATAACTTGGTCGTAAGAAATGCTGAAAAAGCTCAGTATCAGAAGGACAGCACAGGAATAGATGAAACACAATATGAAATGCTAAAAGGACTGGAATTATCCTTTGAAAATTTTAGGGAGTTGGCACGATATTCAAATAACTGTGATATTAATTTTCTTTCAACGGCGTTTGATAGCGAAAGTTTGAAATTTTTAGTTGAAAATTTAGAAGTATGCCGATTAAAGATACCGTCAGGCGAAATCACAAACGCACCTTTCCTCATTCAACATGCCTGGACTGGTAAGGACATCATACTATCTACCGGAATGTGTGATTTATGTGATATCGAGACAGCATTAGGCGCAATAGCATATGGCCTCTTGAACAAAAGTGCTCATCCGGATGGAAGCGATGACTTTTTGCATGCTTACTATTCCGAAGCAGGTCGACGCGCCTTAAAAGAAAAAGTTACTTTGCTGCATTGTACATCAGAGTATCCAGCACCCTCAAACGAAATGAATATTCGTGTAATTGACTCTCTAAGTTCATGTTTTGGACTAGATATTGGGCTCTCTGATCACTCGAATGGCATTAATGCTGCGCTATGTGCCGTGAGTCGGGGCGTCACAATGATAGAAAAGCATTTTACGCTCGATAAGAATCTAAAAGGTCCTGATCACAGTTCATCTCTCGATCCCACTGAATTACAATCCATGATTTCGTCGATTAAAGAGATCAATGTAATGCTGGGTGATGGAGTCAAGCGGCCAACTCAAAGTGAGCTTAAAAATAGAGTTTCGACACGCAAGAGCATTGTAGCTGCAAAAGAAATATTAAAGGGTGAAATTTTGACTGAAGATAAGTTGACAGTAAAGCGACCAGGGAATGGGTTGTCGCCCATTTACTTTTGGAATTTAATTGGAACATCGGCAAACCAAAATTATGAAAAAGATTCACTAATTGTCTTATAAAAATGAAACACTGCCGTTAGTAATCCTTGGAGCTGGGGGGCACGCCAGTGTGTTAGTAGACATCTTGCTTTCTAAAAGTCGACAAATCAAATGCTTTATAGCGAGTGGCGAAACTCCTGATTGGGTATCTCAGTTAGGAATAGACTATTATTCAGACGATGGGTTCATATTTGACCAAAATCCGTCAGAGGTCAGGTTAGTAAATGGTTTAGGAATGACCAATACCGATGGAAAAAGACGGGATTTGTATACCTACTATTCTGATGCAGGTTATATATTCCCTACAGTTATTGCAAAAAGTGCTGTCATTAGTTCAACGGCAGTTGTGCGGGAAGGAGCACAAATCCTTCATGGATCAATTTTAAACAATAATACCTTTATCGGGACAAACTCAATTATCAATACTGGTACAACGATTGACCACCACACTAGTGTGCAAAGTCATTGTCATATCGCACCAGGATCAACAATTTGCGGCGCCGTAAAAGTTGGTAATGATAGCTTTTTAGGCGCGGGTTGTACAATTGTGAATAATATTAATCTTAGTGCAAATAGCTTCGTAAAAGCAGGGTCAGTAATAACTGAGAGCACTGGAGGGAATTAATTTTGCCAATTATTGAAAATATTGACGCATTTATTTTAGATGAATCTGCTACTATCCGAGATGTATTAGATATTTTGAATCTACAGAAAGCACAAATTGTACTGGTTACTGAAAACAACAGAATTTTAATTGGTATACTGACCTATGGCGATGTGAGACGTTTCCTGGGTGACAATTCTAGCTTGGATACCCCCGTCTATAAAGTAATGAACGCTGCTCCTATAACGGCAACGATTGGATCTGATGTTTCAAAATTACAGATTCTATGCGATCAGTATGGAGTTTTGGCAATCCCGTTGATAAAGCACAATAAGGTACAGCATGTTTATATTTCTAAAATAAATGAAAACGGTATAAGAAAAGAAAACATTGTGGTAATCATGGCAGGCGGTTTTGGTTCCCGATTAAGCCCATTGACCGATAATTGTCCTAAACCAATGCTCCCAATTGGCGATAAGCCTTTGCTCGAAAGAATAATAGTAAATTTTAGGAGACAAGGTTTTTATAAGTTTATAATAAGTACATATTATAAATCTGAAATGATAACAAAATATTTTGGTGATGGAGCTATTTTAGATGTTGAGATTAGTTATTTGACGGAAAATAGTCCGTTAGGTACCGGGGGTGCATTGAGCATAATTGACGACAACTTACTTAATGATGCTCCAATAATCATTACCAACGGTGATATTTTCACGACCCTCCAATACGATACGGCTTTAGATTTCTTCGTACAAGCTAATGCTGACGCGATGGTTTGTTGTCGAATGCACCATCAGCACGTTGACTACGGTGTAGTAATATCGGAAGGCAGAAATGTACAAAAAATAGAAGAGAAGCCAACATTTACGTACAACATAAATGCTGGAATATATTTTCTCCAACCATGGGTATTGAGAAAAATGCCTAAAAATCAAAGAACAGATATGCCAGATTTCATTAATCAACACCTAGGCAACGACGTTAGTGTGGTAAATTACGTCATTTGTGAATACTGGATGGATATGGGACGTCATGAGGACTATCGTAGGCTACAAGATGATATACAACTTATTGATCCAAATTAACACTAGTGCTTGGTGGGGTGAGTAAGCAAATGGAGAAAGTACTAACAATTATTCCTGCGAGATCTGGAAGTAAGCGTCTGCCTGGAAAGAATAAAATGTCGTTGTGTGGAAAGCCTTTGATATCCTGGTCCATCGAAGCAGCTATACAGTCGGAGGTTTGTACAGAAATAGTAGTAACCAGTGATGATTTAGACATTCTGGAATTAGTTAAGAAATATAAAAATGACGGCGTGCACGGAGTTTTACGACGTAGTGGGTTAGCTCAGGACCACACTAGCATTACTGATGTTTTGATAGACGTTATCACACAAAATGCCACTGCTCTAGAATATAATTCAATAATTTTGTTACAGCCCACATCCCCTCTGCGTACATCTGAAGATATAGACGATGCCTATGAGTTGTTTGCTAGAAAAAGTACTGATTGTTCTGTAACATCGGTTACAATATGTGAACATCCTGTGGAATGGACAGCACGGTTAGGTAACGATAATGTGCTTGAAGGTTTTGAAACTCCGGTCAAACGATCTCAGGATTATGAGAAGTCTGCACGACTAAACGGAGCAATATACATAGCCAGCATGGAGCATCTATTGAAAGAAAAAAACCTATTTACACAAACAATTATGTATCACTTAATGCCTAATGAGCGATCTGTAGACATAGATACATACTTTGATTTCAAGTTGTGTGAATTCATTTTAGAAGGTAGGTTAGTCAACCGTGGAAACATGTGAACCGAGCAACAAAAGTTTTCACAATGAGCGCTTAGAATTGAAATCACAAATGTGGCCTTAGGTTTGACAAACGAGTTTACGATTGTAAAAATTCTATTTACAATTATCGCCATAAATAAAGTTAATATGAGCTGAAAAATGGTGACTTAAAACTGTTAAAAATTTTAATTGTGTTAATTCAGAGAGAGAAATAAAATGATCGTAAAACTAAAGTTGCTTAGGAACTATTTAAAGGAAATATATTTTCGGTTTCATCACGCGATAGCAATTTATAAAAAACGATTATTTAGGTTAGCGGTGAAAACAAAAATACATCTGCCGGAGGATTTTTGTTATGATGAGACACGAGCGATACCCCGCGGTCGGAAAGCACCTGATGGGAATTTTTATAGCAGATCATATCATTTGGAGTATAAAGAAATTCCGGATTGTATGTGGGAAGAGATAAAGAATTTTGATACTGTTTTGCGACTATATTTTGGTGGTGACTATATGATCACGGAACCACAGATTTGGCGAAATACCGGACTGCCAAAAAAGTATTCCGAAATCGATATTTTCAGTCAAGTATGGCATTATGATAAGGTTGTAGACTATAGAAATGTACAGTTATTTATTTTATTGGGCAATACCACAGATGCTCATGGACCGTTAAAATATGATGAGCAACCAAGCGAAACGCGCGTACTGAGTGAAGTGAGCCGTCGAGACTCAATTTCTATAGTTGCAAATAAGCCAGTTTCATTAACTGGCGCCCGTGGCGATGGCTTATGGTTTTCGACAGGTTCAATGCCGCATCGGGCCGGAATTCCCAATGAAGGCTTGCATCGTGACTTGATGAGTATTGCATTCTTTCCATTATACACATCGATAGGCAAACGTATCTCGTCGTTTGAAACGCCACGTTAGGTGAGTAAATGTGCTATTGTAATATCTGATCCCAAAAGTGACTTCACCTCTGCGATCAGAAGAGCGGGCGTCGACTGCTTTATTTGTGTTCGAGTAGACAGAATTTACACTATTGATAATGATATAATTACAACAATAAAAAGCGATGAATTAACGACAGAAATTAGCATTTCTATTCCTGATCTTCGAAATGATCTTTTGAAGATGTATCCACTTATTGATCGTTGGGTTTCAAATAGGGTTTCAATATCAGATACTATAGAAGCTTGTTTAGTCTACACATGTTCACTCATTAAGATTATTGCTACTAACAAAAATTGTTTTGCAATTCTTGAAACCGGTGCCCCCCATCATTTATTTACTTACTGTTTACATACAGCGCTTAAGTATTTAAAAATTCCAACCTATTATTTATATCCAAACGGGATAGACCAAAGTTTAAATATATTTCGTGGAATAGAAAAGCTAGATGTTGAAATTGAACCGCAACTTGACAGGACGTCATCAAACAATATTCAAGAATATGTTAGTGAGGTTTTGAGCGATACTAAATTTGTTCCAAAAGACAGTTCTTATGTGCTTAAATCAAAATCAAATCGAAGTTCGATACCAGTTTTCATACAACACACTAAGGTTTTAATTAATCGGGCATTAGTAAGAAAGAAACAGCATGCCGCCGACATATATTTGGAATTACCAGAGCTTTCTCTTCGCGAAGTGTTTAATAATTTACGAAAACAAAAGCGATATTTAAAAAACATTAAAGCAAAGACTTCTAATTTTGACATATCCCAAATTAGTAGCACAGATATTGTGTATGTTGGACACATGCTCCCAGAAGCTACAAGTTTTCCTGACAGCATAAATTACCCGGGTGAGATCGATGTACTACTTGACTTGAGAAATAGATTTCCCAACTCGATTATTTTTTACAAAGAGCATCCTGCTATCAATGTGTTTTCAGAGGTTGGTCATATTCATCAACAAGGTTTGCATAAAAATACTGCCTTTTTAAAATTAATGGATACGCTGAACATTAATTTCATACCAATCGATCTTCATATGAGTGAGTTAAGAGCAGTTAAGTGCCTATTCGCTACCAAAACTGGGCGTGTTGCGATCGAAAACAGCATAAAATCCTCAAAAACAATAATTTATGGCTATCCATTCTATGGTATTAACTTGCCTATGACTGCGCATGTTTCCAGTCTTAAGAGATATGATGATGTGAATGAACTCACGGAACAAATTAAGATTTCATCGCCAGAAAAGGTAGTAGAATATTTATCAAACAGGTTTAATTACCGAATTATAAACCCTGGAATTGGTATAGCTAGACAAGCTGATGCCATAACTTATCCCCATGAAATAGAGGTATTAATGGCTTCACTTCTTACTTCTTGCAGTGATGTTGGATAGAGTGTTAAAAATTTCGTGAAGCGTTTCCACTTAATTTTTAACGTGAGATTATTTCTTAAAGTTATGGTATTGTCTTGCTAAATTTACGTTTGGACTCTTTATCGATTTACAGGTCCTTCATTTCTAGTGTTAACGGATCTAGAGGGCGTGTTTTTCGCGCCGAATCTACAACAACAGCAAATACTAATGTTAGTTTCCCTTCAAGTGCCTCTATAAATTGGGACGAAAATGGATGGGTAGATATTTAGTCACGTATGAAAACTGGTCTAGATTCAATTATTTCAGCCAGATCTTCAAATAAGCACCGAAACTGGGACGACTTTTTTTTAAGATTCTAATATCTCTGGAGAGATGTAACTTGGTTAACAATGCTTATTTGCGAAAAATGTAAGTGTTTTTAGCTTAAGACATTGTATTGATGGTTCAATTTCTATAAGAAACGATAGCCTTCATAATCGCATCAGAAATAGAGGAACATAGCATTATCAAGTCGTGTTTGGGGATCATGCTGGTTGGGAGACAATGTTGTGATAATGCCTTATGTTGAACGTGGATTTGGTGTGGTTGTAGCTGCAAACCCAGTTGTTACTAAGAGTTCCTCACCCTAATTGGTTATCGGCGGCGCGCCCGCCAAAATAATTAAAAAAAGAAAAGTAGTTGAGCATGGAATTAAAGAAACGAGGTAATTGGATGGCTTACTTTTTTGTTCCGCGTGGAAGTGTACATGTTGTTACCAATACGATTCCTATTAGACAAATAGAGCAGGAATTAAAAAGTCAAAACTCCGAGTTTGTAATAATCGTTTGCGCTTCGAAGTTTCTATTTAAATCGTATTATCCACTAACAAAAAATACTAATAAATGCAAATTAATATATGTACCTAATAACTTTATTATAAAAATAATCTATTACTTACTGGTAGTTGGATTGGTAAAGTTGTTAGGAATTAAGATTGTATTTTACCATGAATGTTGCAATCCATGTTTAGATTTGTGCATACATTTTTTTGCGCCGCATGGTGTATTCAGACCGCAAGTCACGTTGGAGTGCTGGACAGAAATTCCGTATTGGGATTATCCAAGCAAGAAGCTAGTTAAGATTATGCAATTACTGAAGGTTTTAGAAAAGTTTAAATTTTATCGGAGTACTCAACTTGAAGGCAAACCAGAGTTTGGGGTCACGTTCAAGCAGTATCCAAAATCAATTGAGTGCATAGAACAAAATCTCGAACAAATGCCCAACCCAAAACGCAAAAGTAAAAAAATTCTACTTTTGGTAAGTGTTTCAATTGGAACTTCTATAGAAGTACGAAATGTATATTTGAATATTATCAGGATCGCGAATGAAGCAGGATTTAGATGTTATGTTAAGGATCATCCAAACTCTCGTTTTCGGTTGCAGTTGAATGGCGAAGGGTGGACTCAATTAGACGCTTCCGTACCGGTTGAATTGTTAAATGACGATTATTTTGTGATTATTGGCCTAAACTCCACTGCTTTAGGACGTTACACTGACCGGGCATTTAGCATTATCAATCTTGTTAATGGCCTCGCGGAAGTCGATAAGTTTACCATCAGGCAGCACTATGAAGGTATTGGTGCACTCGCGAATATCAGGGAGTTTTCTGGCCTCGGTGATGTGAAAGAAATTCTGGCGAGTTACAAATAAGAAGTTTAAACGCAGCCAAGCGGCCAGGGTGGTCAGAAAATTAAATGATAAAAGAGATGTTTTTGACACCAATGTTGAGTAAACTTTCGCGAACGATTACACAACATACATTATTTGGTCTCGTATGATTGACCAAACGCTTTTTACCGACTTCCGTGAAGTCCTTAGGCCACTTATAGTAATTGCTTTGCGATTTCCCCTCACGGCGGCACAACTCTGCAATGCTGTCATCTCCGCGCAGGCCCGTCTAGAACGACCCAAATCTTTTCTTGCGATGAATAGTGTTTGCGGGTACCCTGCTTACTGTCTTAGACGACCTTCTCACCAGGGCTCTACGTTGTCTTTCTCATGGTCCACTTCGCATTGGTCACGATGAGCCGACAATCCGTGCTTGCCGCTTGCCGCTTGGTGGCGGTGTCCAACCTGTGTCTGGATCAAACCAGATCGACAACGATCCGCATTGCTTCAAGCTGTCATTGTAAGTCGACCAATTTTTGGTTTGTACTTCGTAGGGGTCCAACACACATGCCTTCAGCTACCACGCTGGGATCTTACGGCGACTCCCTTCAACCGATTTGTACAACAAAGGCATTGTCTAGCGCCATCGGCTTGGCTACAGATGACTTTGGACGAAATATATTCGTGCATAAAAGAAAATTATAATGATACAAACAATTCACAAAGTGAAACTAATCTGGAAAACGGTAACTGCTTTTGAGCGGAAACTGCTGCTAATATATATAATACTAATTCCAATAGTAACCGCAGTAGAATTACTACATTTGGCATCAATCGTTCCATTAGTAAATGGATTGGCTGGTGACCAAGGTCTGACAACAGACTTTATGCTGTTATCCGAGAACCCTAGCATTTTAAAGGTATGTATTATCTTTGGGTCAGTTTCTGTTTTCTCAGCTATGACACGATATATACATACTGCGCTATTATACAAAAGTACTTACAGCGTATTAAAACAAGTTTCTCATGTAATGTATCAAGTTCGAATATTGGGCCCATATAGCAGAAGCTACGACCGAAAAAACTCTGATGCTTTCAATCTATTTTCTAATAAACTTATTTATTTAACAGCCCACTTTTTAGGCCCAATTTTAGCAATACTACACGGCTCTTTTCTGGTGCTGATGATTGTAACAATGCTGTTGATTCAGCTTAAATGGTTATTTGTAATCTTAATTGTTTTTGTTGTCATTGTTTATGGGGTATATTTTTATGTAAGTAAAAAAATAACCATAAAAAACTCTCTTGCAATTAGTCTAGACACTGCTCGGCACTTGGCACTGGTAGTACGTATAACCGATTATTTGAAAGAAATTAAGTTATTTGGAATAGAGCAGGAAAGCATTAATAAATTTTTCAACGTCGAGGAGAAATTAAGGAATTCTCAAATTTCAGTTCAAATAATTGCACACGGTTCGAAGTTTATTGTCGAAGCGGTTGCATTGTTGGGTATAGCTGTAGCAATAATTGCTGCATCAACTTGGAACGAGGCAACAATTATTGCAAAGCTGGCACTGCTTGTTTTTTCAACCCAGAAACTGCTGCCGGCCACTCAAAATGTATTTAGTGCCTATTCCCTCATACTATCAGGGAAGGATATGGTAGCTGAAGTATTTCAAGAAATTAAAATTATGCAAAATATCACCGTGAAAAATGTGTCACAACGACCAACTCACCCAGCCGATAGACTGATAACGAGAGTATGGTGTAGAGGACTAAAGTTTTCTTATCCAAACTCACCTGAATTAAAGTTTGATGAGATTGATTTTGAGATTGGTGGACTAAACTGTATTATTGGCCGAAGCGGATCAGGAAAATCATCTTTTACGAACTTATTAAGCAACCTATTTAAACCAAACTCTGGTGATATTCGTTATTTTTCGTACGGTAATTCAATACCAACAGATGAAGTCTCATTCTCCTATTGCTCTCAACAGCCGGTCATTTTTGACGCAACCGTTGAAGAGAACCTTATAAGCGAACCTGCCAATTTTCATTCTATCTCAAAAGTTGTTGATATTGATTTTGTGAGTAAGGGGCACCGCATCCATCCTAAAAATCTTTCGGGTGGAGAAAGACAGCGAATTGGCATTGCTCGAGCAATAAATGTTAAATCTGATGTTTATATTTTCGATGAGCCCACAGCTGCACTGGACGATCATAATGTGCGTAAGTTCGTCTTGGGAATTATAGAATTTTCTAAGAAAAATTTAGTGATAATCGTGACACATGATGACCGCTTAATCGTGAAAGCTGAGAGATTGTTTCACCTAAGTTAAAAATACAATCAACCAACAACGAAAGGGTCACTTTCTTAATCACTCCAAATAACTACAAAAATATGTATTTCTGCCAACCACTCTTGCATAAATTAAGGAAATCGCAGTCAAATGAAAAAGATTTTAATTACGACTTTTTATTTTTTTAGCAGAATTTTTATTAGGTTTCTTCCATATGCATTCGTATATGATTGGCCCGAAAGACGAATAGTATTTGGCATAATGTTAAATAAAACACAGTTAAAGCAGTTTTTGGCTTCTATTTGGCCAATAAATACTGTTGGAGGTTTGAAGCGTTACGGCACTGAGGGTGATGGAGGTTATCTTTTACCAAAAGACATAACTCAAGTAGATTTTTGCTTCAGCGCTGGGATAGAGCAAAACTCGGATTACGAATTCGATATCGCTGAACATTTTGGCTGTAAAATTTTTATGCTTGATGCTTCAGTGGATGGTCCAGCGCAAAACCATAAAAATTTCTCTTTTGAACCAATGTGGCTTGGCTCTGCTAGCGGTACGATAACATATGGTGTGAACGAATGGATTGAAATGAATTCTCACGCTGAGGCTAAGGATATTCACCTGAAAATTGATATTGAGGGTAATGAATATTCAGTACTTGATGCATTGAGTTTCATCAACCAACGTAGACTTTCAGTCGTAGTATGCGAGTTTCACTCTTTCGAAAACATCCTTTTAAAAAATCAAACGAAGTATCGAATGATATTCAAACAGTTATTACAAACACATCATGTTGTGCACCTGCACGCAAATAACGTCAGACGGCCATTTCGACGTTTTAGATTAAGCATTCCAACAGACTTGGAAGTAACGTTTGTCAGGAAAGACCTAATCGAAATCAATAATGAAATAGTGACATTGCCAAACTCTCTGGATCACGAAAATACTGGTGGTTTGCCAATCAATTTGAACTGGGCACGTAATGTATAAGATTGATGTTATTGTAGTATCGCGTGATAATGTCGTTGAGCTTATGGATACATTAACCTCACTGATAAATGACAAACATAAAATAAATAAGGTAATCATTGTTGATGACAGTAAGGTTAATTATGAAAAGAGGATTACAGGCAGATTCAAGAAAATGTTCAAGATCCAATATTTTTTTCAAAAATCAGACTCTATCTACGGTGCGTTTAACGTTGGCGTATCTCAAATTGAAAAAGATTACATTTTTATAAATAGTGGTGACGGGTTGATTGGCTCAACTTTTGAAAATGTAGAATCTCCTGGAATTTTACCGTCCATTAGTGTGCTAAATAATATTCCAAAAAAAGTATTGTCATATAATAGATTTATGAAATTTTTTAATCATCAGTCAGTAATTTTTGACGCAAGATTTAGAGAGAAATTTGATGAGCGGTATAAAATCGCAGCAGATCTTGATTTTTTTATACGTTATTCCAAAATATTTGGGGTTTCTCAAAAAATTCCTTTATCTAAGGGTTTGGTTTGTTTTTCTTTAGGTGGGGTTTCTACGAATAGAAGATTAAAACGGGACTTTGAATATCTGCTTATCTATAGACGAAACGGGCTTTGGCTCCAGTTTATATGTTTTTTTTGTATAATGATTATTAAACTTTTCGGGATGCGTTATGTCTAAGGTCTCAGTTATCGTTCCTATGTACAAGTGCAGCTCAACTATTCGCCAGACCCTTAATTCAATTTTAGTTCAATCGTCGCTTATTTCTGAAATTATCGTCATATTAGATGGACCTGACTTGGAGTTAGAAAATATAGTGAACAGGGAATTCCATTCCCCACAACTGACCCTCATTATAAAAGACAAAAATAGTGGTGTGGCAAGCGCCAGAAATACTGGCTTAAAGTTGGCCAAATCAGAATTCATAGCGTTTTGTGATGCGGACGACGTCTGGCATCCAGACAAACTGGCAACGCAATTGAGTTACTTAGCAACAGGGACAGATCTAATTGGAACTTCTGCTATCCGGTTTTCAAAGAATTGGGAGTTAGAGGGTTATGGTCATAGACTAGGGGCTTGCGGAATAAAGAAAATTGCTACTAATGATATACAGGTCTTCAATCCATTTTATTTTTCTTCAATAGTTATTAGAAATGCGTTGATAAAAGATATTAAGTTTAGTGAGAATACACCGCAAGAAGATTACCAATTTATAATCGATATTTTCAAAATACATAAAGATGTTGAAGCAATAATTCTTAAAAATCAATACATCGGTTATCGCGTGCTTGAAGGGTCTCGGTCTGGAACAATCTTCACATCTGCACTTAATAGCTTTTCAATACGAAGTAAAAATTTCGGGTTAATTTTCTCAATTGCTAATATTCCAAAGTATATAATGCGCGTATTAAAAAAGAGATATCATGTTACTTTCTGACATTTATATTGCGCACTTATTATTAACAGTATCGCTCTGCTTGCTAAACATTCGGCAATCTAAATATTTATATTATTTTGCAATTAGTTATCATATATTATTCCTCATGGTCACAAGGACTATTGAGTTCAAACAAGATCTATTAAATTACTATAGATACGCTGTGTGGGATGTTATTTTGGTCAGGGAGCCAGTTTTTACATTAGTAAACTCCTATTCGTACAAGGCATTCGGACAAGAGTTTATATTTTTGATAGCAGATACACTCTCGGTGTACTTAATGTACAGAACCATAAGAAATAGAAATTTGAATTATGTATATCTATTTTGTTTCATGTGTTTTTTTCCAATGATTATGGGCTTCCAAAGTATTTACAGACAGCATTTTGGCACGCTAATTGTATTGTGGGTTATGTCAGTTCATGTGGACAAAAATAAGTTCAAACAGTCAACGTTGTTGTCAAAGCTTAAAAAGGCTATGAATTTAGTGGCACCAATTACGCACAATATCCACTTTGTTTCTCTCATCGCTTCATTCATTGCTCGTTTTAATTCTGTTCTAATTCTTACTACAGCAGTTTTGATTAGTTTAGGTTTGGTGAATTTATATTCAATGTTAGGAAAACCGAACACAAATACTGGAGGTTCGTCTGCGGTTCTATTTGCAACCGTATTATTAGTCCTCACTTTTGTTTTTTGGAAATTGCACAGAGAATACGCATACAAATTTTGCTTATTTTCAGTAGTCATAGTTTCAATTATGAGCTTGGGGGGGCTGGAAACGCCTGCAGAAAGAACCGGCATAGCATTGCTAATATTAATTTGGCCAATGCTAGCTGAAGTTGTGGAATGTGTAAGGCCAAAACATATTGTACGAGCAGGCTTTGCCATCATTGGCTGTGTTCCAATATTCGTATCTGCTGCGCGGACACTATTGTACGTAGAAATTTAAACATCAGAATAATAATTAATAATGTTACTACACAAATAAACCAATCATATAATATATAAAGTGGTAAATATCTTATTTTTTAATAGGGCTTAGTAACAGGATTCACGCAACTTTATCTTTATAAGTGTTATCTTGCCAACGTTCATCTTGGGTCAGTTGTTGTAAGTCCAGAGCCACTTCAAGTACAACACCGTAAAACCGCAATGCGAACTTTCGTACCGACCACATATCCCAGCGAGCATCAAAATGGTGGACCAAAATCAGGCTATACATTATAACTTTAACATGGATCACTTCACGGGGCTTTACAGCTATAATGATGAAATTACTCAAAAAAATAGTTGAATTAGATAAAGTAAAAAAACTTAATAACATTCTCGATAAAAAAATATCTGGTGAAGCCACTTGGGTTTTTCAAGGAGATTATATTGAAATAGATGCTATTGTGAAAGATATTATAGAAAACTCAACCAAAGATTTTTCAAATTTGATTGATTCAAAAAAAACCAAAGACATTTATTGGACTATACGAGTTGCAACAAAAGATGCAGCCAGCGTCGCTGGTTACATGCACTATGATAGCTATCGCAGTACAGTTTTAGTCCCACTAAAGCTGCCAAATGAGGCACCAAGAGGTGACCTTAATATATGGGAAAACTCACGACGGCACCCTAAGTATATGATAGTTCACTTATTTCAAAAAGTTTTAATACAAAGCCGTTTGGGAATTAAATTTTTAAAGACCGTTTATCCAAAAAAATTCATTAAAGTCACTGTGAAACCTGGTGATACTTTAAGGTTTAATGGCTTTTTGTCATTACACTTTAATGATCTACCTAGCGCTGAGCGCAGATCTCTTCTTCTACATTTTGATCGTGAATTTGATAGTTCTATTTTAACAGATATCATTGAGAGATATAGTAGATTTTTAGGCAAGGCTAACGCTAAAACTAAAACTAAAACTAAAACATAGTAGCCGTAGTATTTATTTTGTAATCAAGGGTGTGTTTCCATATAAACTCTATAACTCCACTGTTGATTAGTAGTTTTATTTACTAAAAAATATTACTTACAGCACTAAAATTATTTTTTTTATAGGACTGCCATACAAATAATGTTAAAGAACACCGATTTATCACAAAACATAGCTGTCGTTATCCCAGCCTATAAAGTGACAGGTCATATTATGTCTGTAATCGCAGGCATTGGCGCGGAAGTATCCATAATTTATGTCGTGGATGACTGTTGCCCAGATGGTAGCGGAGACCTTGTTGCCAGCCAAACCACAGATTTGAGAGTCAAAATCATTAAGCATTTGTCAAACCAAGGGGTCGGCGGTGCTATGATCACAGGCTATCGCGCCGCGATACAAGATGGCGCAGGTATCATAGTCAAGATTGATGGTGATGGTCAGATGGACCCGAGTTTAATTCCTCTGTTCACTAGCCCTATAATTCAGGGGGAAGCCGATTACGTAAAGGGAAACCGCTTTTACGACCTTAGCTTTTTGCGTGATATGCCGCCATTACGCATATTTGGAAACTCAATGTTATCCTTCATAAATAAAATTTCCTCCGGCTATTGGGATATATTTGACCCAACCAACGGGTATACTGCAATTCATATAGCTATCGCACGAAAATTACCGCTCGATAAAATTAGTTCTGGTTATTTTTTTGAATCAGACATGCTGTTTCGATTAAATATTTTGCGCGCGGTTACTGTCGACGTCCCAATGAACGCCATTTACGAAACCGAAGTGAGTAATATCTCTTTTTCAAAAATTATTGGAGAATTCACCTATAAACATATAAGAAATTTTTTTAAACGCGTTTTTTACAACTATTATTTACGAGACATGTCACTGGCGTCTATCGAGCTTCCACTTGGATTTTTAGGGATCATAATAGGTGTTATTTTTGGTACCAGCCAGTGGGCAAATTCTTCTGAAGGTTTAAATTATGCCTCTGCAGGCACAGTGATGATAGCCGCATTACCGATAATAGTAGGTTTTAACCTAATCTTAGCATTTCTAGGCCATGACATAGCATCAGTTCCTCGCATTCCTAAGCATAAATACTTTCAGCAATTGCATGATATATTGGAAAAAAAATCATGATGGTGTCTATTAGAGATCTGTTAAAAGATCCTGAGGTTCAAAATATGGACACTGATGGACCAGACCGACTGCGTTTGCATAGCAAACTTTTGAAAAAGAAAGAAATGCTTCAGGCTGTGTTCAAAGAATTTCATCTCCTATTCAGAAAAATTGATCTTAAGTTTTTATCTGGAAAGGGCCTACATATTGAACTCGGTGCCGGCGTGGCGCCAATACGTGACACTTTCCCAGAGGTTTTGGCAACTGATGTAGTAGAATCTGAGGGCTTAGATCTAGTGATCAATGCGCACCAAATGAATTTTGATCCGGGATCTATTAGAGTTTTTTATGGACAAAACTGTTTTCACCACTTTTCCGACCCAAATAAATTTTTTATTGAGGTTGAAAGGGCGCTAGTTGAGGGTGGGGGTGTTATACTTCTTGAGCCATATTATGGACCTTTAGCGGCATTTCTATATAATAATCTTTTTAAAACAGAGATTTTTGATACAACGGCTTCAGCTTGGGAGACATTTGATACGGGGCCAATGAGTGGCGCTAATCAAGCACTGAGTTACAATATATTCATCCGTGATAAATTGATCTTCGAAAAAAAATACCCCAACCTAAAAATTGTACACCAGGAGTTAGTACCAAACTATTTGAAATATTTTTTGTCTGGTGGCCTAAACTTTCGGCAAATTCTTCCAAATTACTTTACAAAATTTATTTCAGTCTTTGAGAAAGCAATATTTCCTTTCAATAAGTGGTTGGCTCTTCACCACGTGATTGTGATCCGCAAGATTCAATCTTGATTTTATTTTTTAGATATACGTCAGTTCAATTTATAGCATTTATATTTGATTTAGTACTGTTCAGCTTATTTTTAAAAATTGGTTTATTTGACCCACTATTTTCGAATATATTGTCAAAATTAATTACAGGATTTTTTGCATTCTTCTCTCATAGAAAGTTTAGTTTTCAGATGACTGGTAATGTTTTTTCACAAAAACAGGCAGTAAATTACATTTACATTCTTGGTATAAACATCCCAATTTCTACAATATTTCTTAAGTTTGCGCTCGTCTTTTTTTCAAACTCGTTAGTAGCAAAGTTTTTTTCTGAAGTAGTATTATTCGTATGTAACTTCACCATCGCTAAATATTTTATATTTAAAAAAGATAACTTGTCAGGTGATAGCTAATGAAAATTGTAGTTACAGGAGACTCCGGTTATATTGGTAAGTATGTGAAGGCACTACTCTTACAACGTGGGCATGAGGTCATAATTTCCTTACGTGATTTATCTTTGCAAAAGCATACTAGTCCTGTCTTCATCTTTGATTTATCAAACCCCAGGTTATTAGTATTACCAAAGTCCACTGACGTCGTTTTACATCTTGCAACTATGGCTAATAAGTCACCCACATATGACCAAACGTCTGAAGTTAAATCGTCAAAAAATTTGATTGAAGCAGCCACTTGTTCAAAAGCTAAATTCATTTTTTTATCTAGCCAAACAGCTCATCCAGAGGCTGCGACAGCTTACGGACGAATGAAGTGGGAGATTGAAGAAATTGCCCTTCTAAATGACGGCTACGTAGTGCGGGCGGGCCAAGTCTACGGTGGGGAGCCTCGCGGCCTATTCGGGGTCTTGCAAAAAATAGTTAAGCAGTCACCTATAATACCGCTCTTCATCCCTCCACTAAAAATACAGCCTATACATGTAGAAGACCTGGTGGAAGGTATTGTGAATTTGGTAGAGAAACAGGGTTCACAGCAAAGGCTTTATGAATTAGCTATGTCCACTCCAGTTTCGCTGACCACCTTTTTAAAAAATATTTCAAAATATAAACTTCGTGCACTAAAAATTTATTTACCAGTACCAGTTTTTTTCCTAAAAATAATTAACTTGCTCGTAAAATACCTATCAATAAAGCCTTCCATAGTTACTCGAATTAGCTCCCTCTTTAATTTAAATATAATGAACACACATTCAGATTTAAAAAATCTAAATCTTGTGCTTCGGGAATTGAAGGATGGTATGCACCCCTCTGGATCAAATCAAAAGAGAGCATTGCTATTGGAAGGTAGGGCGCTAATTCTATACGTGGCTAAGGAAGTGCCAAGTAATTTTCAGATTAGGCAATACGTCCGTGCAATTGGAGCTAGGTCAGATGGGTTCGCGATGAAATTGCCAAGACTATTTATTATTTGCCCCACCTTTATGTCACTAATATCTCGATCTAATATTGGTGATAGTTCTAAATGGGACGAATTTTTATGGCGCTTAGATTCTGCTACTAGGTTTTCTGAGGCCTCTGCGATAGGTGCTAAAAGGTTTCTTCTTTATAGAAAGAAACAGAATATAATTCTCACAATGTTTAAGCTGCTAGGCTCAACAACAGTACTACTTTTGTGGTTGACGCTGCGCTTAATTTTTAAACCTATTATTAAATATTTTTTGAACCGGTAGGAATAAAGCAATGCCGCCAAATTTTGATATTTTAATTATTGGCAGTGGACCCGCTGGTGTATCAGCAGCTTTTCCACTCGTTGAAGCTGGCTTTAAAGTTCTAATGATTGATGGTGGCAAAACAGCTTCCTTAGATCCACCAGTTAGCTCATATTTAACTTCACGTAATTCTAATACTGACCAATTAAACCTAATGATTGGAAAAGATTTCTATTCTTTAAAGAAAAAAGCAAATTCTTCCCCAAAATTAAACGTACCACACTTAAGCTATGTTTTCGCAGAATATGCCGACGCCAACAAAATTCTAAATCAGGAGTTCTACGGTTTAGGGTCACTTGCCGTTGGTGGATTGTCCAATGCGTGGGGATGTGGAGTGGCTTGCTTATCTGCTTTTGAGGCAGAGGATTTTCCTTTTGACTATAATGAATTGAGGAAATCCTATCAAATCATAGCTAATAGAATAGGAGTTAGTGGGTGTCATGATGATGACATGGCTGACTATTTTGGTATCGATGAATGGGCACAGCCACCGATACAAATGGATACCTTGCAGAGCTATATTTTTAAAAAGTATAAAAAAAAATCAAGTAGATTCAAAAAAATTGGATTTAGTTTAGGTAGGTCTCGCCTCGCAGTATTAAGTGAGGCTTACGCTGGCAGAACTGGATGTACCTTGAGTAGTAACTGTCTATGGGGGTGTCAAAATGGGTCAACTTACTCGTCTAAAATGGATCTTACTACACTTTTGTGTTTTCCAAACTTTACCCATCAGCCTGGCTACGTAGCCGAGAATTTAGAGAAAAAACTCTCACTTTGGAGTGTTAACGGTAGCCAGAAGCATGGTGGAGTTTTTTCAATTTCTGCCAAAAAGGTGCTGCTTGCCGCGGGAACATTGGCAACTACGCGTTTAGCAGCTGTTGCCTTGGAACTCAAAAAACCAATTCGGGTTCTAACTAATCCAACCGCAGCATTTTTGCTATGGTTACCACGCTTCGTTGGTGCAGTGCGACACGACGCATTAGGGCTTGGACAATTGTCATTTAAAGTCGGCCTTCCCGACGGAGATTCTGCATTCGGCTCTACTTTTAGCACAAATGGTATTCCCGTATCTGATTTTGTTAATCATCTGCCCGAAAGTCGCCGTCATGGAATAGATATAATGAAAAACCTTTTAAGCTCATGCGTTGTGGCAAATGTATTTTTACCTGGAACATATTCATCGAATACAGCTCAAATTACAACTAATGGCTCACTATCAATCAGTGGATCAATTGACCCAAATACAACTCAGACTATGAGATATTTATCCAAGAATTTACGAAAAGTTTTCAATAGTACTGGTGCCTTTCTAATCCCTAGTAGCTTTAAGGTGGGAGGCCCCGGCGTCGATGCTCACTATGCGGGCACTTTGCCAATGTGTGAAAACCCTGTTCGTGGTGAGGTGACCGCCAGTGGAGAGCTTTTTAGCTTGAAGGGATTGTATGTAGCAGATGGCGCCTGCTTACCTAGCCTATCCGAAAAATCACATACACTTACCATAATGGCAAATGCTGACAGAATTTCTCGACTTATTGTGAAATCTTAGAATTCAAAATATTCAGAACATATATTTTTATTTGAAGTAAGAATAATATACCGTCCCAAAATATTTAGCATTTTCAAGTTTATTGTCAGCCACAAGTATAAATTACACCATGAATATGTGGGACTAGTTTAAATTTTAATGGAGTATTTTATTCTTCAATTTAATCTCGTGGGTTTGTGCTCAGTTATTTTTTCAGCAGACGATGTTCTAGCTTGGGCGCCTATAAATAACCAACCAAGTAATATCATAGGGTAATAGCCTACCAGATATCTAAGATGCCCAACCGTGAATAGACATAAAAGAAATAGCGAAAGAGAGGATAAAACTGGAATTAAAACTTTGTGTTTTTTTGAAAACTTAATGAAGGATATAAGGCAAACTAAATGAAAGACGGCGAGGGTAAAAAATGCACTCAATTCAAAGTAAACAAATTCAATTGATTTAAAGTACTCAAATTGCTCTATATATATTCTATCTCTGCCACCCAATATTATCATTGCTCGGCTAAAGTAATGAATGACGTAGTCAAACATCAAACCATACTGCCCAAAAACGCCTCTAGTGTACTCAAGTGTCCACCCATGCTGCTCAGATGCTCCAAATAGCAAACGCGTGTATCCAAAGTTCAGAATAAATATCACAATTGAAAAGCCAACTAACAACAGCAAGTGTAATAAACTGAATATTTGATTTTTTGGTTTGTGTTGAAAAAGATCACTGAGAATTGTTGAGACCAGAAAGAGAAGAGCAGTTAATCTAAACAATGATAGAAAAATGATCGTATATTTAATAAAATTTGTGTTTATTCGATCGCGGTAGAGAAGGTAATATAAAAATAGTAAACACGCTATTTTAGAGAAAAAGATTGTGTCGAACCTGAAGGTAAAAAATGAAAAATAAGGGTGCAAACAAAAGATTAAATACATTATTACGGTTTGGGTTGTAATCCTGAATTTTTGAATAAAAAGATACACACACCCCACATCAACTAAAACTGAAAACAAAATTGCTAATGTTACAAGCAATGGATCTGATATTGCTTCAGCAGAGATTTTATTAATAAAAATTCCATATAAGAAATTAGGACTTGGAAAGTTTGCCTCTTGGTACTTAGCAAAGTCCCCATAGGCCCACATATCTCCAAACCCAAAATGCATTACCAAAAGCGCTACCGAGTAACCCAATGAAATTTTTAAAATTGCTATTAAACAAAAAAGTTTAAAAAGATGCAGAAATTTCAGTTTATTTACCTCTTCATTAACCATATCTGCCCTGCAGATAAGTAAACTATTTTTTTTGGCAGACAAGCCGATTAATCCATTTATAGCTAGGCTCAGTACACGTAAGCTGCACCAGTTGGCTTTTCCTGTATTTCGTGGTGATGATGCGCTCGTTAAATTGCAGGATTCTGTTCTGATGGCTCACCATTAGTATGGCTACTAAGTCTTGCCAAAAGCGTTGAAAAGGTAATTCATAAATATAGAGCTCCCGAGATCTTCAATACTGGCTAAGGCTCAGGTTTTACCGTGGTGACTGGACCGGATTTTTGACAAGTTTAAAAGATCAAGATTAGCTTGGAGGGCTGAGGGTGATGAGGTTAATAGCAGTATAATCAAAGTACTGTGGCGACCGCCTGAGTGTTAACTCGTCTAATTGTACGCATTTGAGAAGACCCAGAGCATGTACTGGCATCGGAAAATAAATGGAGGACTAGAAGTTGAACGGCCTCAATCCAGCCACGGCATCGTGCCCCACGATAAAGCAATTATAACTGATTAGAATTACACCCTGACATGAAGCCTTGACCCCTAACAAGGCCACACACTGATCAAAAAAGGACCACTTCTTAGGGACGATTGATATTCTTTAATATTGTAAAATAATTGGTGGTGCTTTTATAAAGTAGAAATATTTGTACAGAGACCAATTGAAATTGGCCTAAATAAATGTTTGTTGCGTTTAAAATATTTATTTCACAGTACCTGGAGAAAAAAGTGAATATTCCATGGAAGTTTAAGTCCAAAGTTTTTCAAATAATTGACATCTTAAATATGCCATCAATTTTGTATTTTCTTCAAAAAAATGTAACCAAACGTTCCAGAATTATAACTTTAGAAGTGGATAAAATGTGGGAACGGCATAAAAAATATTTGGTCAAATACGATTCTACTAGTTACGTGTTTGAGTTTGGGGCTGGTAAACATCTTGCGCAAAATTTTTTTCTCAGTGATGTCGTAGATCAACAGCTCGTCGTAGATCTTCACTCAATGATTGATCTCCAACTGGTCAACAAGGCGCGGCTTTTTCTCTCTGAAATAATGACTCTAAGGTCAAGACAGAAAATAGACAGTGAGCATGATCTCCAAAAATATGGCATAACTTATAAAGCTCCGTATGACGCCACCCAGACTGAGTTAGGAGATAAGTCCATAAATGCTTGCATTTCTTCTGTAACGCTTGAGCATATACCGAAGAAAAATATCATTGAGATATTTACTGAGCTTCAACGCATCCTTACCGATGGTGGGATTGTTTCGGCTACCATAGACTATAGTGATCACTACGCGCACACAGATGCTTCGATATCTTTACTCAATTATCTACATTATTCGGAGCTTGAATGGGAATATTTCAATCACTCGTGTCATTACCAAAATAGGTTGAGGCATAACGATTATATGGAAATATTCTCTAGTTGTGGGTTTGAAATTGTGGAAGAGGAGTTGTTTTACCAAGAAAAGGTAATTTCAGATCATTTGAAAAATAAATTTATGGACAGTGATTCAAAGTGGAGCGCCACTTCATCGCATGTCGTTTTGAAAAAAATTAACTTTAATATGAAAACATGACAGCTAGTTTTCATTATCAAACTTAAACTGCTTACAATAGCTTTCGAGACTTTTCTTCAAACAAGATTGGTCTAAACAGTAAACAAAAGAGAAGGACTGCCGCTTTGCTTAATAATAAAAGTGTGTTGATAACCGGGGGAACAGGATCATTTGGTCACAAGTTTGTCGAAATGACTCTGAAGAAATTCAACCCAAAAAAACTTATTATCGTATCGCGAGATGAGATAAAGCAATGGGAAATGGCTAAATTATTTCGAAACGATCACCGGGTTAGGTTCTTCATTGGTGATGTTCGAGATAAAGAAAGATTATATCGCGCTCTAGATAGTATAGATTATGTTGTGCACGCCGCAGCGACAAAAATTGTGCCCACTGCAGAATATAATCCATTTGAGTGCGTAAAAACAAATATAATTGGGGCTATGAACTTAATAGACGCGTGCATAGATAAAAATATTAAAAAGGTTGTGGCACTGTCTACGGACAAGGCAAGTGCACCAGTAAATTTGTATGGTGCAACTAAGCTTGCGTCAGATAAGTTATTTATTGCTGGAAACAATTATTCTGGAGAAAAAGGAGCGCTCTTCTCAATTGTACGATATGGTAATGTCATGGGCTCTAGAGGGTCAGTTATCCCATTTTTTCTTTCACTTGCAGAAACAGGTGTTTTACCAATAACCGACACGAGGATGACCCGGTTTATGATTTCTCTTGAGCAAGCCGTTGAACTTGTATGGCATGCCTTTGAAGATATGGTTGGCGGTGAAATCTACGTCAAGAAAATACCGTCGATGGCTGTGACTGACTTGGCACGTGTTATAGCTCCAAAAGCAGAACAAAAAATAGTCGGAATTCGACCTGGTGAAAAACTGCATGAGCAGATGATTGGGCTAGAGGACGCGCCATATACATACGAGTATGAGGACTACTTCAAGGTTTTGCCGCAAATCCATAACTGGGACGTTGACATGAACCGGATAAAAAATGGAACAAAAGTTAGGGATGGATTTGAATATTCTAGTAATACCAATTCTCATTGGATGAGTGATGTGAAACTGCAGGGTTGGTTGGATGCCAATATGATAGAAAATGGATCTTAAAGTGATACCATATGGACGTCAACATATTGATAGTGACGATATCGCGTCAGTGCTCGAAGTACTTCAATCAGATTTTCTGACCCAGGGACCAGCTGTACCCATGTTTGAAAAAATTGTAGCCGCAAAAGTCGGCGCTAAACACGCCCTTGCAACAAACAGTGCTACTAGTGCTTTGCACATTGCGTGCATGGCACTTGAGTTGGGGTCAGGAGACTTGTTATGGACTACGCCTATCACTTTTGTGGCATCTGCTAACTGTGCTTTATATTGCGGGGCAACAGTTGACTTTATTGATATTGATCTGGCTACATTCAATATTTGTAATGCTGAGTTGGAAAAAAAATTAATTTTAGCAGAACAATCTGGAAAGTTACCAAAAATAATCGTGGTAGTTCACATGGCGGGGCAAAGTTGTGATATGCAGGGTATAGGCGCTCTATCCAAAAAATTTGGCTTCAGAGTGATCGAAGATGCCTCTCACGCGATAGGCGGAAAGTATGAAGACCAATATATTGGAAGCTGTGAATATAGTGATATAACCGTTTTCAGTTTTCATCCAGTAAAAATTATTACGACAGCAGAGGGAGGTATTGCAACAACTAACGACAATGATTTGGCACAAAGTCTCTCGCTACTTAGAAGTCACGGTATTACACGCAATCAGAAACTAATGTCCAATAAATCAAGTGAACCATGGTACTATGAACAGGTGGAACTTGGATATAATTATAGAATGACTGATATTCAGGCTGCGCTTGGTATATCTCAAATGAACCGTTTAGACGATTTTGTAGCCCGACGTCATGAAATAGCTAAGCGCTATGATATTTTGCTAAAGGATGCTCAAGTAATTATTCCGCAGCAAACAAGGGAAAGCTATTCTTCTTTTCACTTGTACATAGTTAGAATTGCCCCCGAAATAAAAAATATTACTCGTAAAGCTATTTTTGAAGCGCTGATACAAAAAGGCATTGGCGTGAATGTACATTATATCCCAGTTCATACCCAACCATTCTACAAAAAAATGGGTTTTAAATACGGAGATTTTCCTAAAGCTGAAGCCTATTATGAACAGGCAATAAGTTTACCTATTCATTTTGGGTTAACAGATGATGATCAAGATCGAGTGGTTAATGCATTGATTAATGCAATCCATAGCAAGCGGACATAATTATGAGGGTAGCAGTTATTCCAGCAAGGGGTGGGAGCAAGAGAATACCACACAAAAACATAAAGTTATTTTCTGGAAAGCCAATGATAAGTTTTGCTATCGAGGCAGCATTTAGCTCTAATCTCTTTGACGAAGTCATAGTTTCAACAGATGATGGCGAAATAGCCGAACTTGCCAAACAATACAACGCGACTACGCCATTTATCCGTCCTGCAAATCTCGCAGATGACTATACGCCCACAGTCCCTGTGGTCTCGCACGCCATACAGGAACTAGAAAAAAGTGGGAAGATTGTTACTGCTGTCTGCTGCATCTATCCATGTGTGCCTTTACTTAATCAGGTAGACATTAGGGATGCATGGCAACTGCTTCATAAGGGTTCTTCATTTTACTCCTTCCCGATCGCAGAATTCCCCTCAGCTATTCAGCGCGCACTAAAACGTAATTCAAATGGGGTAGTTGGACCACTTTTTCCACATCATACAACAACAAGAACTCAAGATTTGAAACTAGCATATTACGATGCTGGGTTATTCTATTGGGGATGGCGTGATGCATGGATCAAGCAACATGAAGTACACCCAAACGGCGTAGGGTTGGTAATCCCGAATTGGCGTGCCGTTGATATTGATAATTCAGACGATTGGAAGCGCGCTGAACTAATGTATGAAACTCTTAAGAACGCATGAAATTTATATTTAAAACTGACGCATCCGTACAAATTGGTGCCGTCCACATGATGAGATGTATTACGGCGGCCGAATTCTTGTGTAGCAAGGGCCGCCAATGTGAATCTGTATGTAAAGACTTAGTTGAAAATTTGTTGTCGAGGATTTCAAAGGATGAATTTAAACTTTTAAATACGGATATATGAGATGGTTCAGAGCCCCTTAATTAAGATTAGTAATCGACATATAGGTGATAAATATTCTCCGTATATTATCGCTGAATTGTCAGCAAACCATAACGGGAGCCTTGAAACTGCGTTAAAGCTCGTAGAAGAAGCAAAGGCTTCAGGAGCTGATGCTATTAAAATTCAAACTTACACGCCCGATACAATTACGCTCAATTCTCGCACTGATGATTTTTTAATTAAAGATGGTTTGTGGGCGGGAAAAACACTATATGAATTGTATGAAGAAGCTCATTTGCCTTGGAATTGGCACGAGCCGTTATATAGGAGGGCAAATGAATTAGGTATAACTATTTTCAGTACGCCCTTCGATGAATCTGCAGTAGACTTTCTAGAAGAGCTTAATACACCAGCATACAAGATAGCCTCTTTCGAAGCGATAGATTTACCATTAATTAGATACGTTGCTGGCACAGGAAAGCCTCTAATTATATCAACGGGGATGGCTAGTTTTCAGGAGATAGGTGAAGCTATTGAGGCTGCTCGAGAGGGTGGTTGCAGTGAACTTGCAATTTTATACTGCGTGAGCGGTTATCCTGCAGCGTCTAATGAATACAATTTGCGCACATTAGTGGATATGAGGCAGCGCTTTGGACTGGTTACTGGGCTGTCAGACCACACTATCGACAATACAACGGCCATAGCTAGCATTGCGCTTGGAGCCCGCATTATAGAAAAACACTTTACGCTAGATAGATCTGGAAAAGGTCCAGATGATTCATTCTCGCTAGAGCCAGAAGACTTTAGTAAACTATGCAAAAAGGCGTCTTCTGCCTGGGAAACCTTAGGCGTTGTGAATTATCAGCAAAGATCTAGTGAACAAGAGAATTTAAAATTCCGGCGATCACTTTATTTCATAAAAGATTTGCTCGCTGGCGATATGATTACGGCCCAAGACATAAGGAGTATCAGGCCTGGTTTTGGTATGGCGCCAAAAAATTTGCCTAGCTTAATTGGGCAAAGTGTATCTATAAATACCAAATCAGGTACCCCTGTTTTGCCTGAACATTTAACTAAAATTCAGTAGGTTTTTATGAAATTCAATGTTGCATTAGTTGGATGCGGAAATATCGCTGGTGGTTATGACTTGAATTCTCATAGGGAAGAACCTGCCCTTACTCATGCAGCAGCATTTGCAGCCCATCCCAAGTTTAACCTTCTTGCATGCTGTGATCCAGATTACGCAAAACGAAATTCTTTTAAAGAAAAATGGAATTTTGCTTATGCCGTAGCTGATATGGAACAACTAAAAAATATTGACGCAACTTTTCATGTAGTTTGTATCTGCTCTCCAACACACTTACACGAACTACATCTTGATGAAGCCCTTTCCTTAAATCCAAAACTAATGTTTTGTGAAAAGCCAATCACGGATAATTTACAGTCTTCCGAAAATCTGGTTACACGTTATACAGAAAAAAGTATTCCATTTGTGGTGAATTATACTCGCCGTTGGGACCCGGATGTTTGTTTATTAAGAAATGAGATTGCAAACTTAAAATGGGGTAAAATTTTTAGTGTTTCAGGCGTATACAATAAAGGGATACTAAATAACGGCAGTCATCTAATTGATCTTATTAGGTTCCTTCTTGGTGAGCTTAAGTTACTATCAGCTGGAAGAGCGGCATACGATTTTTGGAAAGATGATCCATCAGTGCCTGTGTTGCTTGAGACGACAAATGGGACTCCTGTTACACTCAATGTAGCAGATGCACAATATTATTCGATTTTTGAAATTGAATTTGTAACTGAGTTTGGACTCGTACGGATTGAAGATGGTGGCCTAAGTTGGTCGACACGCAAAGTAGTTGATAGTAAAGATTTTCCTGGCTACCGAAAACTAGGTGTTACTGTTAAAAGAGCCGGAAAGTATCGAGAGGCGATGACGCAGGCGGTCGAAAACATATATCAGATACTGACCCAAGATAGTCATACTGAGAGCGGCGGCATTTCAGCGCTAGAGACAAATAAGTTATGTGATGAAATTATCAAATTTGTAGAGTACAAAAAACAACCGGAGGAGTATTGGAATGATTGAAAAACTAGCAATGTTTGGTGGCTCGCCTATAATTTTATCTAATTTTGCGACATTAAATAGTGTTGGTTCTGATGAAGTTGAGGCTGCTGCGCGTGTGGTGAAGAGTGGCGTACTATCAGCCTATATCGGCGCAGCTGGGGAAGGTTACATGGGTGGACCTGAAGTGCGCAAATTTGAACAAGAGGCGGCTGACTACTTTGGTGTAAAGCATGCAATTGCTGTGAATTCGTGGACATCTGGGTTGATAGCGTCAATCGGCGCGATTGGGATTGAGCCTGGAGATGAGATTATAACGACACCGTGGACTATGGCGGCAACTTCCACCGCTATACTTCATTTTAATGGGATACCTATTTTTGCGGATATTGATCCAAATACATTTAATATAGACCCAGAAACTATTGAGGGATTAATTACGCCGAGAACACGAGCAGTGTTAGCAGTAGATATCTTTGGACAATCAGCTGATATTAAAAAGCTTAGAAAAATTTGCGATAAGCATAATTTAAAATTAATTTCGGACACGGCGCAAGCGCCGGGTGCTAAACATTTTGGTAAATATGCCGGTACACTTTCAGATATTGGAGGGTTTAGCTTAAACTACCATAAGCACATTCATTGTGGAGAGGGTGGCATAATTGTTACAAATGATGACTTTTATGCCAAACGACTTCAGTTGCTGAGAAACCACGCAGAAGCTGTGGTTTCGTCTGATGACCCAAAAGAGCTTAATAATATGCTTGGTTTTAATTTTCGGATGGGTGAAATTGAGGCTGCGATTGCTTCAGTGCAGCTCACAAAACTGGTAGATAGAATCGACTCGCGCCAGAGAGCAGCGATCCGCTTAAGTAAGGGATTATCTGGTTTATTAGGTGTTAAAGTTCCTGAAATTACTCCTAAAAATACTCATGTATATTACGTCTATGGAATTGTATTGGACATTGAGAAATTGGGCGTCCAGCGATCAACTTTGATCAATGCGCTGCGCGCAGAAGGTGTCCCCGGACTGCTTAATGGTTACCAAAATGTTCATTTACTCCCTATGTTCCGAAATAAGATTGCATATGGTAGTGGGGGTTTTCCATGGAGTTCTCCATATTGCGACAGTGAATTTGAATATAGACCTGGAATTTGCCCTGTAGCGGAAAAACTTCACGAAGAGACTTTTATGGGCCTTAATTGGTGTATGTACCAGTATTCATCTAAAGACGTTGATCTTATAATAAAAGCTTTTCATAAAGTTTGGGAAAACATTTATGACCTTAAAGTTTGATTGAGGCAATGATAGTGCCTTATGCGGTTCCACTCAGGGTTGGCTTACTAACACAAGCCAACCATCCGTTATTACCATTTTGGGTAAGCGAACTCCGCAAACAGAGAATTGGGCCCCTATTTTTGATACAAGATATTAAGTGTTTTGCAAAAAAAGATTCAGAAATATTTCAGATACGAACTGATGGCTACTTCAATTTGAGTGAACATAATAAAGTAAGTGAGATAGACAAATTAACCTTACCCCCTGTCCCCATCTTTCAAACTGAAAGCCATAATTCAGAACATTGTGTTGAATTGGTGAAGAAGCTTAAATTAGATCTCTTGGTAAATTGTGGCACACCTCGTAAGCTTAAGCCGATAATCCTTAATTGTACGCCTATAGGGGTGTTAAATATTCATCCAGGAATATTACCAAAATACCGGGGATCGTCAGCTGTTGAGTGGTCGATATACAATGGAGACGAGGTTGGAAATACCGCACATTTTATGGGAGAAGAGTATGATAATGGTAATATTATTATCTCAGATACTATTAACTTACTAACAAAGTCTGATTACAAAAAAATTCGCATTTCCGTATATGAGCAAAACTTTCAAATCATGGCTAATGCCATTGAGAAAATCTATAATGAAAGAATGACTAGTTCCGAAGGGGAAGTCCAAGATGAAAATGTTGCGCGTACATGGCCGCCAATGAACGAGGCAGATTTTCAAATTATGTTGAAAAAATTGGTTAAAAATCATTGCACATGACTTCAGTCCCATTTTTAAAGCTTAAAAAAAGTATGATGGATAAGCGCATCGGAGTGGTAATAAATGATGCTGGTGCAGCCAATCAAATAATTAGCCTACTAATTGCAAATAAAGTTAAAAACCTGCGAGTATATGCAGCAGGCCCTGGCAAGAAACTATGGCTTACAGCTTTTAACTCTGACGGGGCCCTTTCATCAATAAATGATGTTTTAGATTGGGCTGAAATTTTACTAACAGGTACAGGGTGGGCCACTCAAACTGAGAAACAAGCGCTGTACAAAGCTATAAACCGAGGGATGCCATGTATTGCTTATTTAGATCATTGGAGTAATTATGTTGAACGCTTAACGTACCAAAACAAAGTTTTGAAGCCATCCTGGATATGGGTTGCGGATTCACAAGCCAAAGCTTTGGCGGAAGCCGCTTTTTCAGACGTCTATGTGGAGTGGGTTCCAAATTATTACTTAGAGAATGAAGTGAAAAAAATTTCAAAAGTTCCGGAGCGATCTGAGACGGCCCTTTATATATGTGAACCAGTAAGGGAAAATGGAAGGGTATCAGTTCAGGCAACAAAAGCCCCTATCATGCTAGCAATATCCAAAATTCAGCGTGGTTATTTAGGACCGATCTCTAAGTTAATTGTCCGGCCGCACCCTTCTCAGTGCATTAAGGATTTTGATTTTTTAAAGGATTTGAAATTGAATTTTAAAATAACTATTTCTAAAGGTACCAGCTTACATGATGAAATAGGGGAGTCATTAAACGTGATTGGTTATCACTCTTTTGCACTTGTAGTTGCTTATCATTCTGGGCGCAAAATATTTTGTTCGGCACCTTTAAATACTGCATCGTCTATAATACCTAATATTGAATTTAAATACCTAAGAGACATGGTTACATGAAATACTGCAAAGAATGTTTACAAGTAGACACACGACCGGGGACAGTTTTTTCTCAAGAGGGTATATGTCCAGCTTGCAGCTACTTCTCAACCCTAGTTAAAGCAGACTGGGGTCAAAGAAAGGATGAGCTAGCGCAGCTTGCCTCCTTTGGTAGGGCCAGCAATAGAGATGGGCATGACTGTATTATAGGAGTTAGTGGTGGAAAGGATAGTTTGCGGCAATCCCTCTTTGTAAAAGAAGTTTTAGGAATGAACCCTCTACTTGTTTGCCTGTCTTATCCACCTGAGCAAGTGACCCAACGCGGCGTTGATAATCTTTCAAACTTAATCAACCACGGGTTTGACTGTGTAAGTATAAGCCCGGCCCCCGGTATATGGCGTGATCTCATGCGGAAGAGCTTTTTAGAACATACAAACTGGTGCAAGTCTACGGAGCTTGCATTATTCAGTAGCGTGCCAAGGTTAGCCGTGGCGCATCAGATTCCTTTGATTTGGTGGGGTGAAAATGGTGCTCTTCAACTGGGTGATGTAAATATTATGGGTAAGAACGGATGGGATGGGAACAATCTTCGTAAAATGGATACTCTAGCCGGTGGTGACTATAGTTCCTTGCTGAGCGATGAGATAAAGACTAACGATATTTTACAATATCTCTACCCTTCCGAAGCTGAAATGGACCGTGCTGGCCTTCAAATTGTATTCCTTGGATATTTTTGGAGGATTTGGTCACTGCGATCAAATGGTGCTTACGGTGTCTTGCACGGGCTGGATGTTCGCGATGAAAAGCCCTGGGAAATTGGTGACCCAACAGGTGTTACAGCACTTGATGAGGATTGGGTGACGCTTAATCAAATGATTAAATATCTAAAATATGGTTTTGGCCGCGTCGCGGATTATGTAAATGAGGATATTCGAAATAAGCGTATAACGAGAGAACAAGGTATTATTTTATTAAAAAAATATGATGGAAAATGTTCATCCAAGTATATTGAGAGCTTTGCAAATTTTATTGGGATATCCATAACTGATTTCTGGGAACAGGTCGACAAATCAGTTAACAGAGACTTATTCTTTAAGACTAATCAAGGCGAATATCACCCCCGCTTCGAAGTGGGTGTGGGATTGGATTTATCTTGAAGTTAGCAATTGTTGATTATGGGGTAGGAAATATCCAATCAATCCTAAACTCTTTCGAGAGACTGGGTGTTAGATCAATAGTAGTTGCTAACACAACACAGAAATTGCGAGAAGCAGATGGTTTGATTTTGCCAGGAGTGGGTGCGTTTGGTGAATGTGCTGAAAAAATTAATAAAAATGGGCTTTCAGATATACTTACTAATTTAGCAGTCAATAAAAGCAAGCCAATTCTAGGAATCTGCATTGGTATGCAATTAATGGCGAACTCTTCTGATGAAGGTGGATATCATGCAGGGCTTGGTTGGATACCAGGCGAGGTCGTCCGGATCGAATGCGACAAGGATTGTTCAGTCCCACATGTGGGCTGGAATGACATTCAATTGAATAGACTGAGTCCGCTTTTTAACGGTGTGGACAACGGCGCACATTTTTATTTTGATCATAGCTATCACTTTCAGTGTGAGCCAAAATATGTGTTGGCTACCTGTGAGTATGGAAAAACATTAAACGTCGCAGTGTCTAATAAAAATTTTTTTGGTGTGCAATTCCATCCAGAGAAAAGTGCAAACCCAGGCCTGAAAATGTTCCGAGCTTATTTGAATTGGATCTCTCAATGCTAAAAAAAAGGGTTATTGCGTCACTTTTTATAAAAAACGGTATAGTAGTGCAAAGTAAAAACTTTAATGAATACCTTCCAGTAGGGAAGCCTGAAATTGCAGCTGAGGCGTTTAATGCTTGGGGCGTAGATGAAGTTTTTCTCATGGATATCGATTCAACTAAGGAAAACCGGTCTATTAATTTAGATATAGTTCAAAAAGTGGCGGCAAAATGTCTTGTGCCGCTAACTGTGGGGGGGGGGGTCATAAATGTAGATATGGTTGGAAAACTACTAGAAGTGGGTGCGGACAAGGTTTGCATTAACAACGTGCTCGGAACCAGCATTAAAATTCTTGAAGACGGTCGTAAAAAATTTGGTGCGCAGTGTATGATAGCGGCGATTGATAGCACTTTTGTTTCTGGCACTTACAGCGTTTATGATTATCGCAGGTCTAAGTCCACTAAGGTTCCTATAAGTTCGGCAATAAAAAAATATATACATGCTGGTGCGGGAGAACTATTTTTAAACGATGTTGATCGCGATGGTTCGTATCGAGGCTACGATCTAAAGCTCGTTCAAATGGTAGCTGATGCCTCTTCCGTTCCTGTAATATGTTGTGGTGGAGCCGGCACCCCCTCTGATATTTTGGAGGTACTGAAAAATACATCCGTGAGCGCTGCTGCTGCTGGAAATATTTTTCATTTTAATGAACATAGTATCACGATAGTCAAGGCACGTGTTGGTAAGGAAGTCCCATTGCGGCAAGATACCCAATTTACATATTCTGCTATGCCGATATCGTCAACTGGGCGCGTTGGGCGTTTATCTGATTGTGAGTTGGAAAACCTACTTTACGAAAAAATCAAGGTTGAGAAGATTTAATGACCTTTTGCAAAAGATGCCTCTATGGGACTGACCATCCTCTTAATCTTACAATTAATAGCCGTGGTTTGTGTAGTGGCTGTTTGGTTCATGAAGAAAAAGATGCTCTTGATTGGGAGCCGCGAGAAGAAATATTGAAAAATCTATTGGCACAATATAGATGCAGGAATGGTAAAAACTATGATTGTATCATTCCGGTCAGTGGCGGACGTGATAGTCATTTTATCGTTCATCTAATAAAAAATAAATTTAAAATGAATCCATTGCTAGTCAGTTATAACAAGCAATACAACACGGACGTGGGTATACGAAACCTTGCTAATTTAAGAATTAAATTCAATTGTGATATCATTTCAAAAACAGTCAACCCAGTTTCTGTGAAAAGCATCACTCGTGAAACTCTTCATCGAATTGGAAGTTTATATTGGCATTGCCTAGCGGGAGAAACTGTATTTCCAGTACAAACTGCGGTTAATTTGAAAATTCCCCTCATTATTTGGGGCGCGCATCAAGGCATTGATCAAGTTGGAATGTTCAGCCATCTTGACGAAGTTGAAATGACGCGTAAATATCGAAAAGAACACGATCTTATGGGCTTTGAAGCGGAAGACTTGTACGGAGAACTAGAAAACCTGAACGAAGACCATCTTCACCCTTTCTATTATCCAGACGATTACCAACTTCAAAGTGTTGGTGTCAGGGGTATTTACCTAAACAACTATATACGCTGGGACTCCCGTGCTCAGCACGAGGAAATGATTAGCTTGTACAAATATGAAACTGCTAACATTACGCGTAGCTTTGACAAGTATAACGATGTTGATTCTTACGTATATAGTGACCTTCATGATATACTCAAAAATATAAAGCATGGTTATTCAAAGGTGGTTGATCATGCTTGTAGGGAAATACGTCTTCGTAGAATGAGTAGGGAGGAAGCTTTAAAACTGGTGGAATTTTATAGTTCCCAGCCACCAAAGCATGTTGACTTATTTCTTAAATGGCTTGGTATGTCTCCTTCTGGCTTAAAGTACTTATTGGATGAGTTGCATAATCCTAACATTTGGGAGAGAGATGATAACTGGAATTGGCAAAGAAGACTTGAAGTAACTGAACACCTCGCCGACAATTGTGATCGTCTCAAAAATTGCGTTCCATTTAAGCCTTTTTTAGAAACCCCAACATACCAATCAACGGATTCCACAGAGAGTTATATATTGATTGGAAAAGGAAATCGTTTGAAAAAAAGTGAAAGTGAAGAGCGGAATTAAAGAAATAGATAAAACCTTCGCTTTAGTAAAATTTCAATATCTACCAAAAATTTTGAATTAAATTAAAACAGGAGGTTTTATTAAATTACTATGGGTATGAGCAAAAAATGAAAGCTAGTAGAAGAATTTAATACCAATTGATGAAAGCTATTAAGAGTATAAAAAATTTGAAAAAATCTTCCTGAAAAATAGGGATTTCGCAGCGTAGAGATTACCAAATGTGGATTGCATGCACGAATACCGCACTCTTGAGACCTTGTTGTATCGGTTCCGTACTTTTAGGCAATCATCTCCCTGAGATGGTTAGCACGCAAGGTAAAGGTTGGCCGACGCCTTTAAATTGTCTGTAAAGAAAGTGTCTACTTTAACATAACGCATCAACGCAAGCTGCTCAAGATTAACCGTTCATCACTGTATTACACAAACGTTGGCCTGGCTCATTCAACGATTGATCTAATGTGTTAAGTCGATCGTATTTTATGAACTGCCGGGTCTTGTGCAGTCAGCAAAAAGCCGTAGACTTGGTCCAGTCAGGGTTCTCCTTAGGTTAGCATATAAGGTACTATCTTGATGGTTCTCAAACACGCTGGATGTTAGCTTCTGTGTGAAAGCACTAAGCAATACAATCGCAAAATCTGGGAATCCAAAAATAAAAAATAAAGACGAGGGTAGCCAATATACCGGTGCTGGTTGGATCACGAATTTGACCAAGGCTGAGGTCACTATCTCAATAGATGGCCCCCAACCAATATATAGGTAATAACTTTATCAAACGGCGTTGGCAGCCTCTAAAGTGGGTCGCTATTTGTTGTTATGAAGTCATGGCCGGCCTTTAAACCAATTGCGCATTGATAACTGGATTTAGTTCTATATCTTAGAATGCCCTCATACGGCCCTTGATAAACAAATAGTGGACGGCGCATCCTTACGTTATAAGAGGCGGCATGGGTTCAAAATCGATGTATCTTGGAAGAGGGGCAAAGCTGTCCTGAAAAGTAGGACCGCTTCAATGTGGCGTCATCATGGGCTCATCTCTCAGATAGCCCTCGTAGGCCATTTCCTGTGGGGTTTGAGCAAATACTCCTTTGCGGCTTCACTGGATTCAACTGTTATACAGGGTCTTGGGCTGGTCGTTTTCTCTTGGCGCATATCGCCAACGCAACCATTATGATTCATTAATATTATGCCGCTCAGTACACAATTATCATCAACGCGAGACTTGCCAAGGGGCTTTGGAAAGAAAAACCTGAGACTGGTCGTCTGCGCGTCCGTTAGCAAAAATAGGTGTCTCACATCACTGCTCTAGTTTTAGAACAGTGGTTCAAATGTTTATTTTAAAATCAATGGACCCTTGAAATAGAGCAGATTTAATATAATCATTCTGGTCTAAAAATGTTTCTAGAACAGCTAAAGTTACGAAATAGTAACATTCTGTTTGGAAACAAGGATAAACTTTTAAGTGCCATTAGGGCTGAAATTAAAAAAAATAAAGGAATGGCATGATTAACTTTTGGGAAAGCATAGATACAGACTTGGCCGATCTAGTGGAGAATGGCTCAGTTAAATTACCGAGCATTAAAGGCGCAGATTGGTTACCTCAAGTTCATAAACAATGTATTAATCAAATGGGCGATAAAACCTATGGGGAAAACATTCCAGCAAACTTGGACTTTTTGGATACTTTCGGGATAAATCAAATATTGAAACCAAAATTGATTGAATTAGCCAGCGATTTTTTTGATTTTAAGGTAGACAGTACCGATGTATATAATGTTTGCAGATTGGTACGAGCTGGGACCCTTAGTGAGGGCTATAGAGGGCATTTTGATTCGCACTTATTTACGCTTGTGACGCCGATAAACATACCTAATTTTGGTAAAGTTAAAAACGGGGGACAATTAAATTACTTTCCCAAATCGAGGGATTTCCCTAAAACAGAATTATCAAATATAGCACGAAAAATTTCATTTAAACGCTTCAATTCCGAAGCTGGATTTAATAAACTTTCCCAAAAGAAAAAACTTATAATAGATGATTTCGCTGACTACAGGCCACTGCTTTTTATTGGAAATACGACCTTCCATGGAAATGCTCCCCTGGATGGAGGTTCCACCGAGAATAGAATGACACTCTTGACACATTTTTTTGATCCAGCACCGAAACACGGAGTGGGCGCACTAATGCGCAAACTACGGAACAGATGACCGAACGTTCGTTCATTGGTGGAACTCAGGCGCAGCATTTAATATAACTAGCCATTCAAAAAAGATATAAATACAACGCTTGCAGTTTCCAAGGCTGGCAAGCTTTCACAAATCTACCCAATAAGATTAATTTACCTAACAAGAGACAATAAATGGTCCTATGAGGCCGTTAGCACCACTTCAGCAATCTGTTGATTTTATTAGCTTAATACCGCTGGATTGCTGTAACTGACGATACTAAGTTTGCTATCTGATATCTATGTATGGAAAAGCATCGATAACAAGCGAAGCATGCCTGAACTTCTAACTGTTTTAGACAGCTGAAACAGTCTTTTAAAATTTATGTCTTTTATTGCTGTAGGAGATTAGGCGGTAATTTCCTCCAAATAATAGATAATTTTATTAGATACTATCGCTTATCTAAGCTAGACTTTTTGCCAATGGTAAGCCAATTGATTAAGAAATAAGAATTAAGAACTAAGAGCTAAGAACTAACAAGCCAAATTGGCCTACTGGATATAGAGTTTTTGATAGATTGGGTACTAAATTGACGAAAGTCGCGTTAATCACGGGAATAACTGGACAGGATGGGTCATATCTTGCTGAGTTTCTTCTTAGTAAAGGGTATGACGTTCACGGCATTAAGCGGCGTGCGTCGTCGTTCAATACGCAACGGATTGACCATATTTATGAAGATCCACATATTGATAACGTTCGTTTTAAGCTGCACTTTGGCGATCTGACCGACACCTCAAACCTCACGAGGATAATCTCTGAGGTACAACCCGATGAGATTTATAATCTTGGTGCGCAGTCACATGTGGCTGTCAGTTTTGACAGCCCGGAATATACCGCGGATGTGGACGCCATGGGAACCCTGCGAATTCTTGAGGCTATCCGGTTTTTGGGTCTTCAAGATAAAACGCGATTTTATCAGGCTTCGACCTCTGAACTTTATGGTCTTGTGCAGGAAACTCCGCAAACTGAGACCACGCCATTCTACCCTCGCTCACCTTATGCTGTGGCCAAGCTTTATTCCTATTGGATGACCGTAAATTACCGTGAAGCTTATGGGATGTTTTCTTGTAACGGCATATTGTTCAATCATGAAAGCCCGCGTCGTGGTGAGACATTTGTCACTCGCAAAATCACTCGTGGCCTTGCGAATATCTCTCAAAATCTTGAAAATTGCCTTTATATGGGAAATATTGACAGCCTGCGCGATTGGGGACACGCAAAGGACTATGTCCGCATGCAGTGGATGATGCTGCAACAGGATACACCCGAAGATTATGTGATCGCTACTGGAAAGCAATATTCTGTGCGTGAATTCATTCAGTGGACAGCTGAAGAGCTTGGCCTGAGTTTGGAATTTTCTGGCGCGGGTCTTGACGAGATTGCTACGATTGCGGCCATTGAAGGAGACAAGGCGCCAGTGGCAAAAATTGGGGATGTAGTAATGCGCATTGATTCACGGTATTTTCGCCCAGCCGAAGTTGGGACCCTCCTTGGGGACCCTAGCAAAGCGAAAAAGCAGCTGGGTTGGGAGCCACAGATCACAGCACGTGAGATGTGTGCGGAAATGGTGCTTGAAGATCTTAAAACTGCGCGTCGGGATGCCGTCTTGAAGGGACATGAAACTGGCCTGGCAGCGTCCATTCAAGATTGAGGGGATCACGATGAGTAAGGTTTTTGTAGCAGGGCACTGTGGCATGGTGGGCAGCGCAATTTTGCGTCAGATTGTGGGCCACGAGGGACATGAAATTGTAACTCGAACTCACGCAGAATTGGATTTGACTGCACAACCTGCTGTGCGAGACTTTATGCAGTCTGAACAACCAGATGTCGTTATATTGGCTGCTGCGAAAGTGGGTGGCATTCATGCCAATAATACCTACCCCGCCGATTTCATCTATCAAAACCTAATTATTGAATGCAACGTGATCCATCAGGCATTCGAGGCTGGCGTCGTGCGCTTGTTGCAGCTTGGATCTTCTTGCATCTATCCACGTGCGGTGCCACAGCCCATGCGTGAGGATGCGCTGCTCACCGGAACGCTGGAGCCGACTAATGAACCCTATGCGATTGCAAAGATCGCTGGGATCAAACTCTGTGAAAGCTATAATCGCCAACATGGAGTTGATTACCGCAGTGTTATGCCAACCAATCTTTATGGACGTGGGGATAATTTCCATCCGGAAAACAGCCATGTTTTACCAGCTCTGATCCGTAGGTTTCATGAGGCCACCGAGCAAAACCTTGCAGAAGTGGCGATTTGGGGTACCGGAACACCAAGGCGAGAATTTTTGCATGTGGATGATATGGCTGCGGCTTCCTTGTTTGTGCTGGACTTGCCAAAATCTGACTATGATGCAGGCACGTCGCCAATGCTCAGCCATATCAATGTTGGCTCTGGAACAGACATTTCAATTTTGGAGTTGGCGCAGATGGTGGCTAAGATCACAGGTTACGGTGGTGGGATTGTAACAGATACAACCAAACCCGATGGCGCCTCGCGCAAGCTGATGGATGTGACCCGACTTAAATCCATGGGTTGGCAGGCAAAGATTGCACTGGAGGATGGCGTATCTCAAACCTATAGTTGGTTTTTGCAAAATAATCAAAGCTTAAGAGGTTAATCTATGAACCGAATTACGCCAATTTTGCTCGCAGGTGGCTCTGGCACTCGGCTTTGGCCATTGTCCCGCAGGAGCTATCCTAAGCAGTTCTCGACACTTTTGGGTGACGAAACTCTTTTTCAAAGTAGTGCCAAGCGCTTAATCTCATCCCAAGCTGTGCAATTTAATGCACCTGTTACCATGACCAGTTCCGACTTCCGCTTTATTGTTATAGAGCAGTTGCAAGGTGCCGGCATTGATCCAGGCGCAGTTTTGATCGAACCGGAAGGTCGCAGCACAGCGCCGGCGGTTTTAGCATCGACAATTTATGCCAGCAAGAGTGATCCTGAGGCTACAATTTTGATTGCGCCTTCGGACCATATTATCCCTGATACTTTGGCCTTCCACGCGGCGATTTGTGAGGGGTTGAAGGAAACGGCAAACGGACGAATTGTTACCTTTGGCATCACCCCAACACGGCCGGAAACGGGTTACGGATATTTGGAATTGTCGGCGGCCTCATCTGGCAGCGCGGTGCCCCTGAAGCGATTTATTGAAAAACCCAATACTAAATCAGCTAAAGCAATGTTGGAGGCCGGGACCTATCTTTGGAATGCCGGTATTTTCCTGTTCCGTGCCAAGGATATGATTGCCGCCTTTCAAACCCATTTCCCAGAGTTGGTGGACCCCGTGATTGATGCTATTGAGCAGGGCGAGGTTGATCTCGGTTTCTTCCGGCTTGCTGCTGAACCTTGGACAAAATGTGAAGATATCTCTATCGATTTTGCAATCATGGAAAAAATGAATACGCTATCGGCGGTTCCATATTCGGCAGGGTGGAATGATCTTGGTGGATGGGATGCTGTCTGGTTGGAACAAGGGCCTAACGCTGAAGGCGTGGTGGCAAGCGAAAATGCCACGGCGATTGAATGCCACAATGTGTTATTACGCTCAGAAAATGAGTCTCAGCATTTGGTGGGTTTGGGGCTAGAAAATATCATCGCCATTGCAATGCCAGATGCTGTTTTGGTGGCTAATAAAGACCGTGCGCAGGATATCAAAGTGGTTGTGTCCACGCTCAAAGCCAAGGGCGTGGCTCAGGCTGCAACTTTCCCAAAGGATCACCGCCCCTGGGGCTGGTTTGAGAGCCTTGTTACAGGTGGGCGCTTTCAAGTGAAGCGTATTCACGTGCTGGCGGGCGCTTCATTATCCTTGCAAAGCCATCGTCACCGGTCAGAACATTGGATCGTGGTGGAGGGCACAGCTAAGGTCACAGTTGACGATAGCGTAACACTTTTGACAGAGGGCCAATCGGTATATATTCCGCTTGGGGCCATTCACAGGATGGAAAACCCCGGCAAAATGCCTATGGTGCTTATCGAAGTGCAAACGGGCATCTACTTGGGTGAAGATGATATTATCCGCTATGAAGATATTTACGCGCGGACCTAGGATATTTCCTTGCTAGTTAAAGTGGAGATGCACACCATTTGGAATCACATCATGAAAGCCTCCCCTAATGAAATACGTTAAAGAACGTTCCACATCTCTATCCTGCTTCAAGACCTACGATGTCCGCGGTGAGTTAGGTATCAATTTCGACGTTACAATAGCCTACCGCATCGGTCGAGCCGTGGCACAGCATTTTAGAGGAAAAAATATTGTGATAGGTTTTGATGCTAGAGAAACATCCCCTGAATTAGCGGTTGCGGCCATGCACGGAATTTGTGCTGCTGGCTCTAACGTTATGTCGATAGGCTTAGCGGGAACCGAAGAAATGTATTGGGCTGTGACCGAATTTAATGCCTGCGCTGGTATTGAAATTACTGCGTCGCACAACCCGATCAATTACAATGGCCTTAAAATTGTAAAATCTGGCTCCCAACCTTTAGATGATCATGATGACTTTCAAGCCATCAAAGTATTAGCAGAAAACGAAACTTGGATCGAAAACCTTTCAAAAGGCTCTATCCAAGATATTTCAAAAGAAGCCCGCAAAAAATACGTGCAACGCGTGCTGCGTTTTCTAAATAGCTCTAATCTGAAACCGCTCAAGATTGTTGTGAACTCTGGAAATGGTGCGGCTGGACCAACCTTTGATGCAATAGCTGGTGAACTCAGCCGCATAGGCTCACAGCTAGAGTTTATTCGCGTTCATCATCGACCAGATAAAACATTTCCAAATGGCATTCCCAATCCCCTGCTACAGAAAAACCATGCTACAACAGGTGACGCTGTGAAGTCTGAGGGTGCTGACTTTGGCGTCGCCTTTGACGGTGATTTTGATCGCTGTTTCTTTTTTGATGCTGCTGGTGAGTTTGTTCCTGGAGAATATGTCGTTGGACTTTTGGCATCTATATTTTTAGATATGAAAGCTGGAACAAAAATTGTTCATGACCCACGCGTTATTTGGAATACGCAGGACATTATTTCGCAAAAGCTGGGTGTCGCTATACAATCCAAAACGGGTCACGCGTTTATCAAACAGACAATGCGGGCACATGAAGCTGTTTACGGTGGTGAGATGTCGGCGCATCACTATTTCCGCGACTTTGCTTATTGTGATAGTGGCATGATCCCCTGGTTGGTGATTGCAGAACTCGTCAGCACGTCTGGCAAAAGCCTTGGTGACTTAGTTGAAGATCGTTTCAGGAAATTTCCAAGCAGTGGCGAGAAAAATTTTACTGTCTCTGATCCTGATAAAGTAATTGCCACAATCCTTGCAAAATATGCTGATAAAGCTGAATTAGATGAAATGGACGGTATTAGCCTCAGCTTTCCTGATTGGCGCTTTAATCTGCGTAGATCGAACACTGAGCCCCTAATACGGCTAAACCTAGAGGCACGAGGGGAGCAAGCTGGCCTCGAACAAAAAATTAACGATCTAAAAAAATTAATTGAAAGCTGTTAAGGCCAAAAATATTATCAGCCATAGAAATACTAGTGTAAATACAGTGAGTTAAAACTCCAGCATTAGAACGCCCAGACATTTTTCCCTGCAAAATTTAGATACCCATTTACAGAACCCAAGCTACCCCAGTCTCTGGCAATGGCGCCCCCGTTGCAATTCTAAATCGCTACGCGCTGGCCTTTTACTGTGTTCCTGCTGATGCATATCATGCGATGGTCGACAGGCTTGATGACATAGAACTAAATACGCTTGCTGAAGCGCGAAGAGGCCGACCTTTTGTTGAGGTGGGTCTAGGTGAGTTGTAATCTCTAGTTATCCAAACGCGGGATGAAGGTTCGGCGGAGATCTGATCATACGAATTTCGCACAATTAAGACAAAAAAAGCTCTGTGTCTCAATAATTCTTGAGTTTCGGCAGGTCATCTTATTCGCGCTCAAAACTAATTATAGATCAAAATAATGGTGCTAGATACAGGTAAAGCTTCAGCACGAAAGAGGACATAATTCATGTGCAGGCGATTGCAATGGGGAAACCGGGTTGCAATTCCATTTAGCGAATATCACCCACCAAAAAATTGAATTTTTGGTGCTCGTGTATTATAAGTATATGAACACTCCACATATATTTCATATCACCTAATCCTAATTCACCACAAAACAGTATTTAGGGAGTTTTCTGAAAAGTTAAATTTAAAATGGCCTGCTAGAAGAAACTCGCCACAATATTACTCTGCCGCAGTTGAAACCGCTTGCATTGTCTGACTGTTAATCTGAACGCGGGTTTCTTTGCCCATGAAGTCAAGCAAGACCCAAACACGAGCATCACTGGCCATTTGCTCCACTGTGGCGATGAAATTTGCGAATGGTCCTGAGTGCACTTCTACCGATTGACCTGCCTCAAAGTTCTCCAGGGGCATCACCTTGCCAACTTTGTCGCACCGGGCGCGCAGGCCAGTTATCAGCGCCTCTGGCATGGGCTTGGAGCCTTCGGCAACGCTGAGCATGCGAGATATGCCGTAGGTTGAGTTAATCTGCTTCCACGGGGCTTGCTCTGGGTCGCAGGCCACAAACATATATCCCGAGAATAGTGGCCGTATCACTGTCTCAAATTTGACGGCCGTGCGCCGCGTCACCTCGTGCATTGGCACAAATGTTTCAAACCCCTGCCGCTCCAGATTACGGACAGCAATCTTATGGCTGTTGGGCTTAAACTGCACGATGTACCATAAGGTTGTGTTCGACGGCGTCATGCAGCCTCCCGGATTTCTAGTCTTTGCATAGGTTATTTTTTGTTCTCAGCCAAGTGGTCAATCATCAAGCAAGGCAGTGATCTCTCGGGCTGTTGCTGTAAATCTTCGCTAAGATGCCTTTTAGGTTCTCATTGTTTCGTATATCAAACTTAGCAACTGACCAGCAAGGATTGCGAAATGCAAAAAATCGTACGAAAGGCCGTATTCCCTGTCGCAGGATTTGGGACACGATTTTTACCGGCCACAAAGGCCATGCCAAAGGAATTGCTTCCTATCGTTGATAAACCGTTGATCCAATATGCGGTTGAGGAAGCTATACGCGCCGGAATTGATACGTTGATCTTCGTGACGGGGCGCAACAAGCGCGCCATTGAAGACCACTTTGACGCCAATCTTGAGTTGGAGGCAGCACTTCGGGCCAAGGGGAAGCATGAGCAGGCCGATATGGTTCATAATATTCTGCCAAGTGGAGTGGAATGTATTTTTGTTCGCCAAGCGGAGCAGCTTGGCTTGGGGCATGCAATTCTGTGTGCTGAGCGCGTTGTTGGCGATGAGCCGTTTGCGGTGTTGCTTGCGGATGATTTTTTGACGCAGCCAACTGTCTCGGCCAAGTCCAATGTAACAGAAGATTTGAGGAATGCTTTTGAGACATCTGGGCTAACCCAGTTGTCTGTCATGCAAGTGGTCGGTTCAGATATTTCCAAATATGGGGTGATAGTACATGGCGATGCCTCAGGCGCTGTTGCGGGTATTGTGGAAAAGCCCAACTTCGAAGAGGCGCCCTCAGACTTGGCCTCGATTGGGCGCTATATTTTGACGCCAGATATTTTTGATGTATTGCGAGACTTACCTGTGGGTAGCGGTGGAGAAATCCAACTCGCTGACGCAATCAATATTCAAGCCATGCGAGGCAAAGTAAACACTTTGTACTCAACGGCACTGCGTTTTGACTGTGGCTCTGTCGATGGATTTTTGGCGGCTATCGCTCACGTGTCTGGCCTTCGTAATAGCGCCGGTGAAGGATAAATAACTGGGATGTTAAACTTATACTTTTAAAGCGATTTCCATTAAGTGTCTCAAAAAAGTTTTAATTTTTTATGTTGCTTGGTGACGACAACTAAAATTAGTGAGTTTGGAACTCAACGAGAACGACGGTCATTAGAAAATATGTTTAACAAACTATAAGAATTCAAATCTGCCGTGCGTCTAGCACAAGAGATTGCCTGATCACATCTGCAGCTTTGCAATCGAATTTTGATAAATGCATAAGTAAACCAACAACTCTGGCGCGCTTTAAGTCTAGACATATCTTAGTAGCGTTGGGCCTAAGTTTTAGCACCTTAATTTCTTACCTTACAGGGATATATCAGTTAAAACCTAAAATCATAAATTTGTTGGAATGCAATCAGCGTAGCACCTTCATTAAGCAGTGGTTACCCAATGTTTTGATTCTGTGTTTCTAAATTGGAAATCCAATTATTTTTTTTGACATCTATGCCTACAGCTAAAATAATTATAAATATTTATATATTTTTTTATTTCCATGTTAACAAAAATTTAACGTCTCGTAAAATTTTTTAGTGTCAACTCGATTTACTCCAGCGCCCAGGATCTTTAACTTAAAATTTGGAAATGAATGACATGAATATATTCGAAAAAACAGCGCATAAATACCCTACAATAGTTAAGGAAATGTGTTCAGCTGCTATCTCAGCTGGTGTAAGAATTATGGGCGTCTATTCTGAGGATGATTTTGGCGTTGAAATTAAGGAAGACGACAGTCCAGTAACCCTCGCAGATAAAATTTCTGATAAAGTTATTGGTGATATTTTGAAATTTGAATTTCCAAATATACCTATCGTATCTGAGGAAAGTCATTGCGAACTAAGCTCAGTTATGGGCGAAATTTACTTTTTGGTTGATCCACTCGATGGCACAAAGGAGTTTATAAAAAAAACTGGCGAATTTACGGTTAATATTGCGTTGATACTAAATGAAAAGGCTGAGCTTGGTGTTGTATATGTACCATTCACTGGGGAGTTGTACTACCGGGATCTGAACGGGGCGTCCTATTTAGAGCGAGGTGTGGACGACGTTGGAAGTCGTAGTGAGCGCACAAAAATTGGATGCCGAGAAGCTGATTTGGGAAATCTATCCGTCGTGAAGTCTGTGTCCCATTCCACCCCTGAAACGGAGGCGTACATTGCGCGTTACGCGCCTAAGAAATCTGACAGTGCGGGCTCTTCTCTGAAGTTTGGTTTGATTGCACGCGGCATCGCTGATTTATATCCACGATTAGGCCGTACAATGGAGTGGGATACAGGTGCGGCACATGCAGTTTTGAAAGGAGCTGGTGGTAATGTGTGGCGTCTAGACACCTTGCAGGAACTATCCTACGGCAAGTTGGGGATGGATAATCCCTTCTTTGTTGCTGCCGGCAATGACATGGCCTTGATATCTTTTGATGGAGGCCCTTGAGCAAATGTCGCTTTAACAGCTTGCTTGCTTCAAGACCTATGATGTTTGTGGTACGTTAAATGTGAATTTTGATGCCGACATTACTTATCTAATTGAGTGTGCCGTTGCGCAAAAATTTCAGACAAAGATAATTGTAGTAGTAGAGAGATGAACGCGTTCCGCCACCAAAGCTGTCGAGGGCCTGATGTATGTGAAGGCATTGCACGGGATGAAATGTCTGAGGGTGATTTCGACCAATAGTTCAAACAAGAAAGTCATAAATTATTGTACCCTCAAAGGCTGGTGAGTTCGGATGTGTGGGGCTTATAAACAAAAGCCAAGGTTTATTCTGCGGACCTTTGTAGTCACCACTGTGAAGAGCCTTAATAGTCAGTTTCCTTAATTCTTTTAATTAGATTCATTATAAGATAGTAGAATGCTGAGTAACATTTATCATTGCTTAAATTGTTAGAAAAACTGTTATTACGGACCAAATATGTCAGAACCTAAGCCAGCAGAAATTTACGACGAAATAGATCTTAGAGAACTTTTCCTAACTCTGTGGAGGGGGAAGTATGTAATTTTTTTAATTTCAGTGTTGGCCATCGCATTCTCGTCCATATATCTACGGACTTCTGAAAGAAAATATTCTGTACAAGCAGTTTTTAAGCCAGTTGTAGAGGCTAGTGGCGGTCCAAATTTATCTGGATTTTCGGGCCTGGCATCCTTTGCTGGTATCTCGATGCCGACAAGTAATAGCTCTGACTTTACGACATATCAGAAGCTGATATTCAGTGAAGAAGTAGCGGAAAAAGTTTTTACTAATCGAGAGCTGGTGCTAAAAATATTCCGAGGAGAATGGAATTCTGATACTGGATCTTTTGTGGCGCCGGTGAGTGGACGGCTCGGTGACATGAAGCAATTAGTTAAGTCTGTACTAACTGGGTTTGAGAAAGGAAAATACATTCCACCAAACCCCAAGCGCCTGTCAATGTTGATGGCTGCTATATTAAATATCTCTGTGGACAATAGTACAGGGTTTCTTTCAATAACGGCGGAAACTAGCAGTCCAGATATGATTATAGAGCTAATCTCAAATGCAACACAGGAAACAGATGATCTTTTGAAGGAGCGTTTTTTTGTTTCGGCCGAGGATACCCTTGAATTTTATTATCAGAAACTCTTAACGTCTCGATCTCCAGAGCATCGTGAGGCACTGGCTAAGCTTATTTCTGCGGAAGATCAAAAACTAATGCTGGCATCAAAAAGTAGTAATTTTGTGGCAGAACCTCTTACTATGCCAAGCGTAAGCCTCTACCCAACTTCACCAAAATCGAGTTTGGTTTTGGCGCTCGGTTTTGTCTTGGGTATTTTCCTTGGTGCTGCTATTGTCCTGGTTAGGCACGCGATTGCAAAACCAAAGGCGACTTAAATGAAATTTCTTAAACTACAAGCAAATCTTGCGGCAATAATGTTTTCAAGTATGGTTTCGGGTGTCTTTGCGCAAGATTATAATAGGCAGATGCAGCTCCTGCAAAACCCAGAGCTTTTAAGACAACTACAGAATAGTAGTGGGAATAATGGACAAGCTGATTTTGGCTCTGGTGTACCCTCTGCAGCAAATCCAATATACCAAAACACTGATAATTTATTGGAGCAGGATGATACAATAGTTGAACCAATTACAAGAAATGAGGCCCCAAACTCAGTTGTAGAGAATTACTTTAAGATCCTAACAGGAGATGACTTGAGTATGTTTGGGTCTGATGAGTTTTCTCAAGACCAAGATAACAACCTCTTATTTTTTAACACCGTTGGGCCTGACTATAAATTAGCACCAGGTGATGTACTAAAAATTAATCTTCGTGGATTTCTGGAAATGGATGGGGTGCATAAAGTATCTCGCAATGGAACAGTTACTCTGCCCAGCCTTCCACCGATTAATGTGGTGGGGATTACTACTGAAGATGTGGAACGAAAGGTTCTAGCATTACTGAGACTTGGCGATGCTTCTGCCGCCGCTTATGTCTCATTGGATACTGGTCGACTTGTTGCAGTGCAGATTTCTGGTGGGGTAGAGAGCCCACGGACAGTAGCCATTCCAGCGTATACTCCTTTGAGCCGGGCTTTGGCATATGTGGGAGGTGTGTCCGGTGCGGGATCGCTACGAAACATAAATTTGATTACCAATGACGGTTTTTCTCAACAAATCGATTTTTATGATTTTTTGAAAAACCCCCTCGGCGGCGCTGATCCGGTAATTTCTGAAAGTTCCCGGATTTTTGTGGGTGACATTGGCTGGACTGTTGCTGCCACCGGTTTTGTGGTGGGACCCGGAATTTATGAGCTACCCGTTGGGCAAAATAAAATAAAAGTCAAAAACCTGATGAAACTTTCCGCCACGAATATGATACCACCTGGTGCGGTGCTTGAAGCTTCGTATTTTGATCAGAATGGGATGGCAAGGTCACGCGTCGTGACACTGGATGATGAAATCAGCGGCGGTGAGGCACTAAATGTACGCTTCTTGAATACTCGGAACACTAGTGTAATTGCCGTAAGGGGGGCAGTTGTTGAGCCATACCAAGTAAGCGCAATTAAGTCTCTGTCTTTGACCGATCTTCTAAAGGGAGGGGCTGTCCTCACAAGGGAAGCTAAACTAAGTCTCGCGGTAATATATGGATCAGGATTTGAGCCCTATATAATTGATATTAATGAGGTTTTTAGTTCAACTGCAAGCCTTCGGAAAACGGTTCCAACGGCACCAGGCTTTGAGATCCAAGAAAATTCAACAATCTATATTTTGTCGAGGGCTGAGTACAAAAATTTTATAGATTCTGGCGGCAAACAGCTGAAAAAAATGTATAATAATCAATTGATTAGTGGTGATCAACAGACGAGTAATGCCCCTCAATTCGTCATTAAAGAACTGGTTGACCTTGATCAGGAAGCGGCACTTGCGAACCTCTTGATTGTCAAAAAGGTAAGTATTTATCTAGATGGAAAATTGAATGTCATATTGGCACCAAATACAAAGGCTATTGGTGAGCCAAAGCTAACCTCACTTGCCACGGGTTTTGATGTCTATCCGCTATATATTGGGTTTAATAGATACAATGAGAAAACTAGGGCATGGAGCTATTTTCAGCTTAAGGCGGCAGATCTTTTTAACGGCGACCGTGATATTATTTTTAAGAAAAATGACCAGTTAAATTTTTATTCATCAGAATTTGTAAACCAGCTTGGTAGTGAGATTGCCTCTAACGAAGATACTTTAGAGTTAGGCGAAACCTTAAACTTGACAGAGGGCGGATCGAAAATATCGATAAGAGACGCTTTTTCTGTGACAGACCAGGGTGTAAATACTCTGCTGAAGAGTGCACGTAATATTTTTGGTGCAGTGGACAGACCTGGCGCATACCCTATCGCAGGCTCAGTTACACTTTCTGAACTTTTAAGTGTTGCGGGTGGGACAGTGAGTGGGGCTGATCTTACTGAAATTAACGTAATCAATTACAAAGTTGAGAATGGTCGTCTCCTCGCTGGGTCTAGTCGAGGCGTTAATATTTTGGATGAAGATCCGGCGTTAATTTTACTTGATGGGCAATACACGGTGATGGTCCCGTTCCTCATAAACGATGCTGCGAGTGGAACAATTTCGGTGAGTGGCGAGGTTCTACAGCCTGGGGACTATATTTTTTCGCGATCTGAAACTTTACAAGAAGTCATTGAGAAAGCAGGTGGACTTTCTCGAACGGCTTATCCTCTCGGAGTAGTGTTGTCACGTGAGGCAGTAAAAGAGCAACAGCGTGAGGCCAATAAGTTACTGGCTTCGGAAGTTGAAGCTTCTATACTTCAGCTTTCTCAATCTGATGTCGCCAGTGCGAAAGATCAGGTGCTAGCAATTTTAGGTTTTGCAGAAAGGCTAAGAGATCAAGAGGTGACGGGTCGTCTTACGGTCAACGTTCTGATTTCTGATCCGTCAGCACCCGTTTTCTTGGAGGATGGTGACCTCGTTTACGTGCCCAAGAGGCCCTCATACGTATCGGTTATTGGCTCAGTTCAGAAGGAAACAATGGCTTCCTACTCATCAAATAAAACTTTTCCTGATTATATAGCCTCCGCGGGTGGCTTAAACAGCGGTGCAGATAAGAAAAATATCTATGTGCTGCTTCCAAATGGAGAAAGCGTAAAAGCAACTCAAGACGTTGTAGTCCCCCCGGGTGCAGTCGTGGTGGTTCCACCAAAAACAGATAAGCTGTCAATCCTTGGACTTACAGATATCATATCGCGCGTCATGGGTAATATTGCGACCTCAGTCCTAGCAATCAATAATGTTAAATAAATTACTAATTTGGGCTACGGCACTAACCTGTATTTTAAGTGCCAACAGCTTGCTCGCAGAAGGCAATGGGGAGCTTATAATTCAAACTACAGAGGATATGGACGTAAAAACGGTTGAGGCCTTCTTTGAAGACCATCCCGATGCTGATAAGATCACATGGGCTCCTTTGGAGCGCAATATTACGAGATTGGCTGTTAATATTCCTCGGGATGGATTCAAAAGGGCGTCAGAGTTTAAAGATGGGAACTCTCTTTTTCATTTGAGTAGCATTGATGACTTAGGTTTGCGATTTCATGACTCTGATATGGTTTCGATTGGGTTTAATTTAGCAAGTGATGGATACCTCATAGAGGCCCACCGTGACCTTAGCGAAGGGCTTGCAGCAGGCCTATCGGTAGAATATTTGAAAGAACTTAAGTTTGGTGCGTTCTTTAATAAATCTTTATCCTATAACAATATAATGTTTAGTACGACAGTAGGCTACGACACTAACGCTACCGGATATATTGGAGGAGAGGCGGTTCAGTTAAGCAGCGATGAATGGTCGGAGTTATTCAGCCGGATGAATTTTTCAACAGAAAATGATCATAGCAACTTAGGCTTCGGGAAGACATGGTTTGACGTCCAGTCTGATCTTGATCAAACGCTTATTGCGCAATGGGATAATAAAGGGTGGACTGGGGGGCTAATATTTAGCAAGGCTCAGAGCGGGACAAAGTTCACACTGGGGCTTGTGGACATTGACCAACAATTTAAACCCAAAGTATACGCAGATTTTGAAATCCCACTAAAAAAGTTAGAAAACTTTTCGTCAAAAATTCTTCTAAAATTACGTGGGTTAAAGTCCCAATATCTTCCGCAAAAAAGTCTTAAGTCTTTTAGGCGTCTAGAACTCTCACGCCAGTGGCGAGATGCGATGGATTTTAGTTCACAATATTAGAATTAGTAAGATGCTTTCTAGACCTTTTTCTTGTAACTAAAATATAATAACGTTCATTGATTACAGTCATGAAAGTTTTAAAGTTACAAAGCAAAAAGTAATGGTTTCTATTCAAGAATACTTAAGCAGTAATTGCTTTAAAAAATAGGATTTCCAATGTTTGATGACTCAACAATTCTTGTGACTGGAGGCATGGGCTCATTTGGCCATGCATTCATTCCCATGACACTGGAAAAGTACAGCTCCAAAAAAATCATTGTTTATTCTCGTGATGAAATGAAGCAGTGAGAAATGGCCAAAAAATTTAAAGGTGATCCACGCGTATGATTTTTTATTGGTGATGCGCGTGATAAGGAGCGGCTTTGCCGAGCACTGGATGGTGTTGATTATGTTGTACACGCAGCCGCTACTAAGATTTTTCCTACAGCAGAATATAATCCATTTGAGTGTGTTAAAACAAACGTGCTTGGTGCTATGAACCTGATCGATGCTTATATAGACAAGGGTGTGAAGCGCGTCGTTGCACTTTCAGCTGACAAAGCCTCAAGCCCAATTAATCTTTATGGTGCAACTAAATTAACATCCGATAAGTTGTCTATAGCTAGTAATTCTTAAGGTGGATCGCATGGCACGCGTTTTGGTATAGTACGCTACGGAAATGTAATGGGGTCCCGAGGATCAATAATTCCCTTTTTCCTTTCTCTACTAGATCAAGGTAATACAACTTTGCCAATTACAGATAAGAGAATGACCCGCTTTATGATCACCCTAGAGTAAGGTGTCGATCTGGTAGGCACGCCTTCGAGGACCTAGCTGGTGGTGAAATCTATGTGCGTAAGACGCCATCAATGAAGGTTACTGATTTAGCCCACGCAATTTTACCCAGTGCTAAATTTGATTTTGTTGGCACACGCCCTGGATAAAAATTGCACGAGCAAATGGTGGGTGTCAAAGATGCTTATTTGACCTATGAGTATGATAAATACTTTAAAATTCTTCCTGCTATTAATAATTGGGGCTCAACCTCCGAAAGAATAAAAGATGGCAAGCTTGTGGCAAACAACTTCATATACGACAGTGAAACTAATGTAGATTGGATGAGTGTTGACGAATTGAGTGTTTGGGTTCAATTAAATAAGGACAAACTTAGAATTGGTAACTGATAATTTAATATTTCTCGATTACTGAGTATTGGATCCCGTCCATTGTAATACCTGCTAAATAGCCCGTTTGATTGAAAATTATGGTATGCGCCTCGGTCAATTCATTCTGTGTTGAAATCAATGAAGTTACACTTTCGCCATTTTTTGCATAGCTTAGCGTCCCTTGGAATTTGACAGCATTGGAATTCAGTAACGCGTTCAATTTTGCCTCAGTCATAACGTAGATAACCTGACTGTACTGCTGGCCTCCAATCTGTGGACCTAAGTTGCCACCAGACATGCGAATTCGTCCTAGTGCTTTCCCACCTCTAAAAATGAAGCCCTCAGAATAATTTCCTCCAATAAATAGCCCTGCCTTGAATGCTTTTGGGAAAACAATTTGTGCAACAGAAGCTGCACGGATTTTAGGGATTTCAATTCCTATCCGATCCGCCGTCTCTAACGTTTTCCTGCCGTCATCTAAATTTACGGCAAGGTCGTCTTCAACTTGAGACCGCGTAGAGTTGTATTTTTCAGATAGGTTTGTGCAGGCGCCTAATAACATGATTATTACAAGAGGAGTAAGAGTTAACTTCACAGAGGCTCTCCATATTTTTTCTCAATTTCTACGTTAATTCCCTATTTTGCAAGTACAAAGAAGTATCTAAAACTATGAGTAGATTGATTAACA